>BNJU01000487.1_pt1 | contig 43807 bp, 33 predicted proteins | sample 8539281 | NCBI WGS metagenome assembly BNJU01 (sample SAMD00202456, study PRJDB9452) | human saliva metagenome | isolation source: human saliva | place: Japan
AAGATGCGGGAGCGGCTGATGGGGTGACACGTTTCGAAAACAGGAAAAACCATACACCAAATTCAATTTTAATGCAGATGATTTTCTTATCCACACTCCGAAACAGCCACTAATTGGTATGCTCTTATACGTTATATGCAGATGGGAAAGAAACTCGAAAGGGTATGACGGATGATAAGGGAGAGATTGAAATTACACATGAAGAAAATGTAGAAAATATGAGGTCAAATTTATTAATGGGATTCATTATGAAATTCCGATGATTTGGAGGAGTTTGTAAATGATTCAGATAAGGAGAGTAATGAGTCATGGCTTCTATTTAGATCCAGAAAAATATGAAAAGGCGCTTGAAGAAGCCAAGAACTACGCAAAAATTAATTGGAAACTGTCAAGAAAGGGTTATAGAATGACTGATGCACAGCCTATTCAAATTCCAGCTTCAAAATATGCCAAAGGCAAAGTTGGATTGAGTTGGTTTTTGACAGATCCAGATAAGAAAGTAAGAAATGCAAGTGAATCCGATGCTCACAGCCAGCTGTTCCTGCAACATTTAAGGCATTGGTGAACGTGAAGAGGCATTTGTGCCTTATATGACAAAATTGCCAATGCTCAACATTCTATTGATATTGCGATTTGGGGCTTCAGCCTTCTATGTATTTTAAACGTGGATGGAAGTCTTTACGTATTGGTGATCTTCTTATTAAAAAGCTTTAGAAAGGCGTAAAGGTAAGAGGCTTTGTTTGAGTATGTGGTTGGATGCTCAAACACGTAATCCTCTCAGTAGTGACTCTGCAATCAAACACGTGATTGGTTAGCGACGCCCGGTAAAGGAAATTTAAGGAGCAGATGGAATATGACCATCTTTGGTATGAAGCAACAGAGGCGAGTTTCATCAAGATTTGATAGCTCGCACTCCGTCAGATGGAAGTAGTGAGGAACTTGATAAAATCGCAGCTGGATTAGAAGAGAGAGATAGCAAGATTTCTTTATTTATGGAAAACATCCAGCGATAGGAACGGTTAAAAAGATTCAGTATAAAAATCGTCAGTATTGCATCTTTAATGATTTTGGTAAATTTCAAAAGGGAGAAGTGTATGCGGATATCTGCCTTTGGCAAGCGAGTTGACTCTTCAGTAACCCTAGCCACCACCAAAAATGGTATTAATTGATTATGAAAACGCCCAGAAAGCGGTAGGCTTTTCGTGATGGAGCATAATATGATTGATAATTATTGGGATCGTAGGTACTATATTTATGGTGACCTTAAAGCCGGCAACATAGGAAAAATGTCAATACGCCACTGCAAGATGTCTCTGGTATTGTAACTGGGCAGAGTATTATGGGATTTAAATTATAATTTTTGTCAGTCTTGGATCATATGGTGATAACGAGGAAACTATGATAAAAGTGAAAACCTCACGCAAAAATCGAAGTAGAGTACAACGTACGAACTTTCAGCCAACCAAAATTTAGAAATAATGGTACGGTACTGAATGCTCAGATTGTTCGGACTTTTTGATAGTCCGCGTGTAAAAGATATTATGAAGGTCTATTTACATTAAGCAGACCACCAGTTATCTTTATACTGAAAACCAGTATTTTCGTTGGCCAACTTTTGGTTGAAGAGTTTTTAGCTCACTGGAAAAACAATGCGACAAGGTCGGCTAGGACCAATTCATTGGTCTGTTGTCACTAATTCATCAGATGGCGGTATTGGTGATGGTACATTTAATACGAATAGTATGCTTAAATTATTAGGCCGGCAGGATGTGATGCCAAACGCGAGAAATGTGAGATTGGAAGAATTGGAGGCAGAGAGAGAATATCTTTAACGAATATTCGTGGTACGCTTGGAATCCCTGCTCCGCTAGACAAGACCACCGAAGCACGACTTTAAAAACTGAACGAGCAAATTGCAGCGCATAAAAAGGCAGAAGAAGCTGAACGAAAAGTAGAAAAGAAGGAAGATGTTCCTGAGCCGGAAGAAGATCGTCAGTTCACCCAAAAATGAGGTTATGAATTAAAAGATACACTGGGTATCAAAAGCGCATATTTGTACCTTTGGTGGCAGATAATGCTTGGCAGGAAGTGTAGTGTGCATTCGAAAGTGACGATTATGGATGACACTTTACCATTATTAGCTCGGCAAATCTTTGGAATACGCGAGTAGCGGAAAAAGGATACCGAATTGGGCATTATTTTACAAACAGGCGAGGTCGCACGTAATTTACGCAAACGATTATGGAGTTTGCATACCAAGAAGAATGCCGCAGCAAATCCGGATGGGATGCATGATTATAATGTGGCTGAGTGCATTTGATGAATGGAAAGACTTGCTTTGATGCTAACTCGACAAGCAAAGAAAAATCTTCAAAACCATTATATCCGCTACGTCAATTTTTAGACCTAATCCAAAGGTTTCAAGGAAAGATTGATGAAAAATGTTTTGTACCATTTTTACTTATTTTATTATTAGCTAAGCATGGCTATGTTCTTTTTATATCGCTATTTAGAATGTAACCCAACATGTCTGGGAGGGGACCTTCTGGTCCGCGCCCTGAGCGCTGCGATATAAAGGAAAAAGAACAACAAAGGAAAACACAAATGGCACACTAGAACAGTTGGCAGCATTGGAATTTACGTGTAAAAAGAAGAACTTCCGCCACTCTCAGAAGAGACTCAACAATTAGAGTAACTACGCCCTTTTATCACGATTTACATAATATGTGGACGGGAGATAGGGATGAAGTATGGAACGGCTTTGCCTGTTATTACCGCATTGCTGCGGCTAATGGTGATTATAAAGCTAATGTGCGGTTGCAATATCTGTTAAATACCGGGCGGATTAGCACCGATATGCCGCAAACGGAAGTGCATAATCTCAATGAAGAACTGGTAAAAACAATTGCCGGCGACAGCCTACTATAATCTATATGGTTATTTGGATGAAGATTATGGAGTACGTACCGAAGAGGGCGGCAACATGCTTATTTGAGAAAAGCGGATTTAGGAGTCGTGAAGCACAATATACGGTAGCTGAAAATATTATCAGATATAGAAGATGAATCGGAAACAGCAGAAACATTTAAATATCGCATGTCTATTGCAAAAAGATTTTGTACTCTTGTGCATCAGAGCAAGGATTAGGTGATGCTTCAAAAATGAATTAGCTCTAGGTTTACTATTTCACAAAAATATTCCGAAGCTCTAGTAGCTTTTACATCGAGGACAAAATGGTCATGACTCATCGGCCCGTCGCTTGAGTAAGGCTTTTGGTGGTAAACTACAAAATGATGATATGTATTTTTAAATATACCTGAAGATAAAGAACGTCACGTCGTTGCGAAATTATTGCAAAATACTTATCACGCTATGATTATCTCCACGAAGTCCCGGACCTAGAACGAAATCAGGCCATTGCCCCCGGCAAAATTACCGGAATGGATGAAAATCGCCTTCCAGCGTTGAGTAGGAAGGGAAGCCCTGCCCAAAACCGAGTGAGGCACTGATGCAGAAACTGGCGAATCAGGCAGGACTTCGAGTGGATAATGGACCGGATTTAGAAACCAATTTGCCGAAAATCCGTATAATAATATTGACCGCACTTTAGATTGTAAAAGTGCGGTTTTATTTGAGCGTGTTGTTCTAACAGAGTTACAGAATGAAAAGTGTTTAAAAATTTTATTCGTATTAGTGATTGCGGCAATCATCGGCTTGTTTTGTCTGTATCGCTATTTAGAATGTAACCCAATATTTCTGGGAGGACCTTCTGGTCCGCGCCCTGAGCGCTGCGATATAAAGGAAAAAGAACAACAAAGGAAAACACAAATGGCACAATTAGAACAGTTGGCAGCATTGGAATTTACGTGTAAAAAGAAGTTCAACCGCCACTTTCGGAAGAAACTCAACAATTATATAACTATGCCCTTATCATGACTTATATAATATGTGGACCGGTGAAAAAGGCGATGAAGTATGGAACGGATTAGCCCGTTATTATCGCATTGCTGCCGCTACGGCGATTATAAAGCCAATGTGCGGTTGCAATATCTGTTAAACACCGGGCGGATTAATACCGATATGCCACAAACGGAAGTGCATAATCTCAATGAAGAACTGGCAAAACAATTGCCGGCGACAGCCTACTATAATTCTATATGGTTATTTGGATGAAGGTTACGGTGGACGTACTGAAGAGGGTGGCAAATATGCTTATTTGAGAAAAGCGGCAGATTTAGGAAGTCGGGAAGCACAATATACAGTGGCTGAAATGTTGGCGGACATAGAAGATGGTGAGGAAACCTGCAAGCCTTTTAAATTTCGTTTGAATCTTGTTAAACAGTTGTGGGCATGCGCTTCGGAGCAAGGATTGGGAGAAGCGTCGATCAATTTAGGTATATCTCTTCAGTCAGATAAAAAATACTCTGAAGCAGTAAAGGTGTTTTATCAAGGTGTTAAAAATGGCGATGCAATGTCAGCAAGTACGCTTAGAGGAGGGTTTAGTCAACAAAACAACCAAGGATAATCGTCTTGATTTTCTTGATTTAGCCCCAGATGAAGAGCGATCTCAGACGTTATGACATTATTTTGGAATTATTTGGCCAAGTATGATTATCTTCAACCCAAAGTCCCCGACCCAGACGAAATTGTGCCATTGCCTCCGGCAAAATTACCGAAATGGACGGCAAAATCGCCTTCCAGCGTTGGTATGAAGGGGAAGCCCTGCCTAAACCGAGTGAGGCACTGATGCAGAAACTGGCGAATCAGGCAGGACTTCGCAGATAATGGACTGGATTTAGAAACCAATTTACCGAAAACCGTATAAATATTGACCGCACTTATATGTTTAAAGTGCGGTTATTTTCTTTTAAAGATTAGTAAGCATCATCATAGCTACGAATAGTAACACCTCTAAAAGTGCGGTCAATTCTACGACAGTTTATGAAAATATGACTATCCGGCCGATATAAGAAAGATGAACAAGGTAATCCGTTCAGTCTTTTTATCGTTTAGAGTCAGAACTAGCAGTTTCTGAAACGGCGAATGCAGTGGGCGATGATATGCGTTGTACCGCTATGGTTTTTACTTTAGAAGGGCATGCTAATTCAGCCTTCAATCAAGAGTGGCTAGTGGTGCGAGTAGAGCATCTGGCAACAAACAGGTAGCTTAGATGAAGAAGCGGGAGAAGAAGGCAACCGCTATGAAAAACACACTTTTCCTGATTCCACACAACAAACCTTGGCGCAGTCCATTAAAGCCTGCCCAATTATTCGTGGCACAAGTTGCCCATGTTACAGGCCCCGAAGGTGAAGAAATCTATTAGGATGAGGGGGAAGAGTAAAACTGCAATTTCTTGGGATAGATTAGGCAACTTTGATGAGCATAGCTCTTGTTGGGTGCGTGGTGCAGGTTAGGGCGGGCGCACAATACGGTAATATGATGATTCCGCGCATTGGTCATGAAGTGCTGGTGAAATATCTAAATGGTGACCCGGACCAACCGATTGTGGTAGGGCGTACCTATCACAGTACCACAGAGCCCCCTTACGAGCTTCCCAAACATAAAACCACGCATGACGATAAAATCCAAAAACCCATAAAGGCAATGGTTTTTAATGAGTTGCGTTTGAAGATGAAATGGGTCAGTGAAGAAGTCTTTATTCATGCAGAGAAAGACCTCAATCATATTGTGAAACATGATGAAAACGACTCAAGTGGGCATGACCGCACAGAGCAAGTGGCGCAATGAAAACAATCCTATAGGCAATGACCGAATGGAAACGGTTGGACAAGATGAAGACCTGACTATCAATCGAGACCAAATACGCAGTATTGGACGTAATCGAATCACGAAAATAGAAAAAGACGATATTCTGAATGTGAATAATAACCGTCGAGTCAATGTCCATGCGGATAGCCTTATCAAAGTCGGACAAGATTTAACTATTGAAATTGCCCAAAAATGGCAGCTGAAGTTTGGGTGAGCTTTTTGAACAAGTTTGTGAACAGTTTGATTTAGAAGGTTATGACGAGGGTTCATATTCAAGGCCCAGCTGGTGAAATTGTGTTAAACCAAGAAGGGATTACGCTGATTGGGAATGTGTATGTTGAGGGACCACTTACGGAAGATGCGGGCTCGGCAGATGGGGTGAGTCCGTTTGAAACGCAATCTAATGGCTCACAACCGGTAGATATTCAAGATTTAATTACTTTCATAGTTCATTACAATAAGAAGAATAAAGGAAGTTTTTCATTATGCCAGAGCAAAAAGAAAGCGGCACCTGAGACAGAGAAAGTAGAAACCCCGAAAAATACCTCATGTCGCTTACCCACTGAAACTGAGAAGCAATACCACGAATCTCTCTCAACAATACTTTAATCATCTTGCAGGAGATGAAAGTGCGCTTTTTATTTAATAATAGCGGTCTTTTGGCATCAGAGGATTCATTTACGAGCATCAAAAATTTCCGAGTAGTGAATTTGAGAATAACAGATTTGTGCGATAGCTGATGGCAAATTGATAGCTTATAAAGTGGATAGTGAATATAAATCCGATAATGAATCTGAATCATCAAAAGAAAGTGCGGTATATTCTACGGGCTTTTTACCAAAGCATGAAGTAGCTTATCCGAAAGACAATGTACTGACGTTTTATTCGCTTTACCGTCATACAGCGAAAATTGAGTGATTACAAAAGTGGAATAGAAGAGATTGTAGGAGTACTAAATCATCAGATAATAAGATAGTTATTCGAGATGCACAAAATCAGCCACTTAATCCACGTGTGGAGCTGAAGAATGGCGTAACGATTGAGTCAAACGACATACGCAGACGCAAGATAAGTTTGATGAATTACTTTGGTATGAGAGACCAAGGACAATAAAACGGTTGAGCATAAACCTAAGTCTCGGTGAGCATTGGCGCATTTTTCATCAGTCCTATGAAGAGATGCAAAGTGAGCAAATCAAAGGTCTTCCTCTTCTAAGCAAGCATAAGATTGATACGCAAGCTGATGTTGAAGTTAAACTAAACAAACCGATTGTAGTTAAAGCAGGAGAAGAGCTGGCTTAATGGGCGAGTATAACCAAATAGGCGAAAGCGGTGAGAAACTGTTACACCTTGAAGTGTTTACCTGCGACAACATTGAGCAATTTAAAACGAAGGCAGAGGCAGCTTATAAACAAGACCGAGAAAAGAAAGGGATAAAAAGCTAATTTTTATATGTCTCATGAGGTAGTCAGCTTTTATAGCATAGCGAATGATGAAGCGGTGGCGCTGAGAAAAAGCAAAGTTGAAATCATGGTGCCGTTATCTGATGTGGCAAAAGCAAACGGTGAAAGATAAACAAAACCCGAAGAAGACGAAAGCGTATTACAACGTACAACCGTATCTTTATAGTTTGCCACACAGAATAAAGAGGGTGGAATTTATGTGGATGAGAGCCATTTAACACATAGTTTATTGTTCCCTGGTGTGAATATTTTTAATCAATCTGAAATGGCCTGTATATTCAAACATCCTCTTCATCAAAACATCGACCCGAAAAAGTGATTTAACGACTGAGCAGAAAAATGAATTAGACCCGATGTTCAAATCGATTATGGACGAATTGGTTTACAGAGAAGGATAAAAACGCGGCGGTCTCATTTGAAGCAGGTAAGCTGAAGGATTTATTATTAGCCAGGTGCAACAAAGAAGGTTGACGGAATCGTTGTCAAACATGATAGCGAATGGAAGAAGACAAGGGCGGCAGATTTTAGTCAAACTTGTGGTGTTTATCGAGCAAACGGAAAAGAAGATACCGCTAAGAGAATAGAGAAACGGGTGGAAGACTTATCGATAAAGTTAGAGGTGGATGGATTTAACACGGATAAGCAGGCGTATTATCTGCATCCGTTGGGGTGATTGGGTGGTTGGCTGTTTCCGTTGGAGAGTTTGATTGGTTTGAAACGCTCATTAGTTAAGTTGATTTTATCTAAAGAATCGAAGGATCTTTTAATGCTTATAATATAACAGGATGGAAAGATGGTATAAGAATACCTGCAATAATAGAATTTTTGAGAGTAGTTTCGAACCTAGAACATATCATCTTGAGAGATGACAAAATTGCTCAAATTAAACATGAGCAAGTGACATATGGAGTAAAAGAAAGGGCGGCATTTATTTGCCGTTGAGATTGTACAAATTATCCCATCAACTTTTAGAGTATGTTTTTAGAGTGGATTAAAAATATAAAGCCATTGATGAGGAACACTCAATTATTGATAGGGATTTTCAAAGATTAACTCCGCTATTTTTCTGGAAAAAAGTCCAGTTATATCTCAATACTTTTAGAAGTAATGAATTAGATTCTGAGTTAAATAATAAAATGTTGAAGTAAAGTAGCATATACGATGTCTCAAGAGTGGGCATCAGCAGGAGTCCCTGTAGGTGAGTTAACTGTAACCAAAAGGTCAAATGGGAAACACAACTTTCCATGACCGAAATAAAATGAATAAAAGCTCATTATCCAGCAGAAAACAATTGAAGCCCTGATTAATACAAAGAAAAATGATTGAAAGTGCTGGAGGATAGTGATGAAGTTAGAAGAATGACACTGGAAAAATTCTGAGGTTAATATGAAATATTTAATATTTATTTTACTTTTATTAAAAGTATCAATTTCTAATGCATCTATATGCTTTTCTGCTGAAGAATATAGTAATATATCTTCAGAGCTAGAAAGGCTAGAATAAATTTTTATGATTATGTTCCATCTATAATTAAATGCTGCAGATAACTCTGAATTAGGAGGGTTAGTATGTAGTAATTTAGAATTAGAGAACGCAGTATTATTGTTAACAAAAGCAAGTGTTTATGCATGAAAATGCCACTCATACACCACAAAACTTTGAAAATGAAGAATATAAGCATTTATTAAATAATGCTATTAAAGAAGACTAGTAATAAGTCAAAAATCAGTAGCTATGAGAAAGTTGTGCTATTTAATAAAATCAGATCTCAATAGTTATTTAGGAGCTATTAAATTTAAACCGAATGTTTATGAGTCGATTCTGAGCATAAAAATGGAATAATCATCAACTCTTGGGGAATGACAAGCATGATCTGTTAGGAAATTCTTGTGATGCTATTATTGGTAGTTCTGATGAAAAAGGGATATGGTATAACGATGGCGATCAATTTGTGATTGCTCAACCTGATAAAGATGGAAAATTTAAAGAAAAATATCGATTTAATCATGATGATAATGTAGCCCAGTGGATTGTCAAAAACCAACAAATTAGTCTTATTTAAATGGTATTTTTATAAAAGGAGTGCAGTTAATCAGTGTTTATGATAATGTGAAAATAGACCGCACTTTTTATTGGTTTTATAGACTGAAAACTTTTCTTAAATATAAATCTATCTATTTAGATAAGCAGATAGAATTAGAACGACGAAGCATTTGAATTATCACAAACCCAAGTTGAAATCATGGTGCCGTTAGGGGATGTGGCGAAAGCAGACCGTGAAGAAAAATTATACAATTAGGAGGATTTATGATTTTTAATGACTCTTTGTTCTATAATTTTATTAACTGCAGCTAATAAAATTGTGATGATATAGAATGTCATATAATATTGAAGAATATAAAGAGTTAAATAAATCATTCCAAGAGTTAGTTAGAGTGGATGAAAAATAAACTTGTGGTAGATTCTTTAAAGAGTCTCAGATGTTATGGAATAAATTTATAAAAGAAGACTGTAAGTTTATGAACTCGTCAATATCTTTTACTCAAGGGGATGGATATATAATTGTTTATTATGAATGTTTAGAAGATTATTATAATATAAGAATAAAGCAGATTAATAAGATAATTAATGATGTAAAAGTAATATGATAAAAATATATTATTAGGTGTTATATTGATTTCTTATCCACTATTCAGGCAAAGAGTTGTTTTACTACATGATATATCTGTTCGTCTAGATGATAACTCTACTTCTGATGGTGATTTTCTAAAATTTAAAATTTATCATAATGATAAAAAGTATTATTTTTCTATGAAGCTCTTGAAGTGAATCACGATATAAATAATGTAGAATATTCTGACTTAGATTTTGATGGAGAGAAAAGAAATTATTTTAAGAGTTGATAATGATCCTTCTCATGATGTTGAGTATGCAGTATTGAAATTAAAATGTGATAAATTAGAAATGCATCGCTTTATTTCCAGAGTGAAAAGCTATGAGCTTCTGGACAATATAAAAAGTATACTACAAGGATGGATACTCTATAAAAAGAAAATATATTGTTTTCAATCTATTGGGTATTTATGTGAGGAAAAATATATTATTAGAAATAATTATGAGCTTGAAAGTTATATTCATCAAATGGGAAGGTGAGCTCAGTGGGTATTTACTACAATCAGAATGAAATATTGCCAAGTATAAGAAAAGTCATATCTTTATTACGATTTTAAATAAAAAAGTAATATGTATTTAGTTAAAAGGTGATAAAGTTAATATTTTAGATGAAAGTTCTCTTGATGGACAGAGTTGGTATTTCATTAATTACAAAGGGAGAAATCAATATGTGGATTAAAGCTGCAGTTCAGTTGATTTAAACTAAATGATTTGTTAACCGCACTTTGCAACGTGCGGTTATTTTTGTTCTTTTAAAAACTAATCATCAACCTACCAAACCTTACGAGATTACACCTTTTAAATCCGAATTACAACCTCGAACATCAACATCATTCACAGGCATCCGGGATTACTGATAGTGATACGTCTAAAAGTGCGCTCAATTCAGCGACAGTTTATGAAAAATATGACTATCCGGGACGATATAAGAAAGATGAACAAGACAATCCTTTCAGTCTTTATCGTTTAGAGTCAGAATCAGCCCTGAAACTGCGAATGCTGAAAGGCGATGATATCGTGTCGTACCGGGTTATGGTTTTACCTTAGAAGGGCATGCTAATTCAGCGTTTAATCAAGATTGGCTAGTGGTGCGAGTAGAGCATTCGGGTAAACAAACAGGCGCTTTAGATGAAGAAGCGGGAGAAGAAGGCAACCGCTATGAAAACACACTTTTCCTGATTCCTCACAACAAGCCTTGGCGCAGTCCATTAAAGCCTCGCCCGATTATTCGTGGTACACAAGTTGCCCATGTACAGGCCCTGAAGGGAAGAAAATCTATTGTGATGAATGGGGAAGAGTCGAAAGCTGCAATTTCCTTGGGATAGATTAGGCAACTTTGATGAGCACAGCTCTTGTTGGGTGCGCGTGGTGCAAGGTTGGGCGGGCGCACAATACGGTAATATGATGATTCCGCGCATTGGTCATGAAGTGCTGGTGAAATATCTAAATGGTGACGGACCAACCGATTGTGGTAGGGCGTACCTATCACAGTACCACCGAAACTTTACGAGCTTCCCAAACATAAAACTCGCATGACGATTAAATCCCAAAACCCATAAAGGCAATGGTTTTAACAATTGCGTTTTGAAGATGACTGGGTCAGTGAAGAAGTCTTTATTCATGCAGAAAGACCTATCATTGTGTGAAACATGATGAAACGACCAAAAGTGGGGCATGACCGCACGGAGCAAGTTGGCCGCAATGGAAAAACAATCCGCATAGGCAATGACCGAATGGAAACGGTTGGACAAGATGAAGACCTGACTATCAATCGAGACCAAATACGCAGTATTGGACGTAATCGAATCACGAAAATAGAAAAAGACGATATTCTGAATGTGAATAATAATCGTCGAGTCAACGTTCATGCTGATAGCCTCATCAAAGTCGGACAGGATTTAACTATTGAAATTGCCCAAAATGGCAGCTGGGTTGCGGGTGAGCTTTTTGAACAAGTTTGTGAACAGTTTGATTTAGAAGGTTATGACGAAGTTCATATTCCGAGGCCCTGCCGGTGAAATCGTGTTAAACCAAGAAGGATTACGCTGATTAGAATGTGTTGAGGGACCACTTACGGAAGATGCGGGAGCGGCTGATGGGGTGAGTCCGTTTGATATGGATGTCAATGATAGTAAATCTTTTACAGGGTTCAATTTAAAATGTTATTGAACGATCAAAGGAACCCTTACGCAAATGTTCCGTTTAGTATATGTGCTGAGTGAGGGAGAGCAAAAAGGATCACCGATTTAGATGGATTAACTCCTGATCTCTCACACAAAATGAAGAAAAACGTAAAATGTAGATTGCACGATGATCTACGAGGAAGATTGGGAGAAGTAGGAAACAAAGGAATAACAGAGGCTAAAACCACAAGAGCGGAGACATTATATTTTTGAACTTAAAAGTGGCAAAAATAATGAGTATTCTAGAAATAGACGGGAGAAGAAACAGGCTATATACAAGACAAGCTTTAAAGGTGTGGACTATGTATTTTCTCAAGATCAAGCAGTAATTGGCAAAACTTATATAAAGTTAATGTGTTGACAAGACTTGATTAAAGATGAGACGAGGATTTAGATATCTGATGAGATGTAGTCGTTCAATGTGACAAAGACTCTTGGTAGTATTGGGAGAATCAAAAACGAAGCTGATAGAGGTATTGTTACTAAAGAGCTTTGTAATAGAGTCGTTCCTGAGTGATTATGAACGGAATCAATATGCTTACGTTATGGGTACCTAATTTTTCGGGGGCAAGGAATTTCAGAATCTCTCAGGGGTGTACACAAAGCTAAAGCTATATTAATGTGTGGTCCATCATGTAGATCTGTGAATGGATTGAATGCTAAGTCTTGATTAACCCGGTGGTAGTGAAGAGCTACCCATGAAAGCCTCTCTACGAAGACTGAGAAAAACTTGATGGTAGTTCATTGATGAGCCAAGGTGAAGCCACTAAAGTAGCTACAAATGATAGTAATTCATATGGGAGGGACATATAGTATGTTCAGTACGATTATCTAGGCGGATCTTATGGATGTTTTGGATATGTACCCAAAAGAAAATGTATATTCTTCAGTGATTAGTGCTAAAAGCAGGCTATAAGTGTAAATGATGATTATATGATGATCATGTTCAAAATCCTAGCTGGATAAAATATATGATAAGATAGTAATTTGAGCTTTTACAAAGATAAATTAAAGATAGAAATACATTTAATATAGAATGGAGAGACATATGTTCTAAAAGAAAATATTGGAAAAGTAATGTTGTGTTTTATACTAATTGTATTTGGATTTGACATTTCTTGATGTATATGGGGATAACACTGTGAGGTTATCTGTGGTTTTCTATTTTAACAGAGATGTATATTTTTGATCTCATGTGTATGTGTTTATTTGCCATATGATTTTACTCTTTTTATAGATTTTATTATGTGTTATTTGGTATTACTGAGAATGTAAGTGATTTATTATTTTTAGAATCTAGTCTGCAAAAGACCTAGAAAATATTCAAATTTTTAAACCGCACTTTTCAGAGGTTGAGAGAGACATCGTGAAGGTCTATGTTAAAAACATAGAAAACGGATCGCAGTTATCTTATACCGAAAACCAATATTTTTCGTTGTACGTTGGTCTAAAGAAGAGTTTTTAGCGGCGTTGGAGAAACGATGCGGCAAGGTCGCCAGGGCCGATTCATTGAGAGTTTGTTGTCACTGAACTCGTCAGATGGCGGTGATCGGTGATGTTGTTTGAACATTTCAATACGGGCATAGTATGCTTAAAGTGTATTGGAGGCCGGCGGGATGTGATGCCAAACGTGGCGAGAAAATGTGAGATTGGAAAAGTGTGGAGGCAGAGAGAGAATATCTTTAACGAATATTCGTGGTGCGCGCTTGGAATCCCTGCTCCAGCGTTCAGACCACCGAAAGCACGACTTAAAACTGAGCGAGCGAGTGCGGCGCATAAAAAGGCAGTGCCAGAAAGAAGCTGAACGAAAGAGTAGCAGAGGAAGATGTTCCTGCAGGCGGAGAGATCGTCAGTTGCAAAAGATTGTTATGAGTTAAAGAGCTCACCGGGTATCAAAGCGCATATTTGTACCTTGAGCAGCAGATAATGTCCTTGGCAGGAGAGTGCATGTGCGTTCGAGAAGTGACGATTATGGATGACACCTACCATTGATTAGCTCAGCAGAAGCTGAATACGCGCGGTATGGAAAGGATACCGGGTGGGCGTTGATGTTGTTACAAACAGGCGAGGGTCGCGTGATTTACGCAAACGATTATGGGTTTTGCGACGTGCAAGAAAGGAATGCGAGCAACGGCCAATCGGAATGGCACGCGCAGTTATAATGATAGCAGCAAAAGAATGCGTTTGATGTATGGATAAAGGATTGCTTGAAGATAATCGACAAAGACAAAAGAGAAAATCCTCAAAACCATTATGTCCCGCTCATCGTCAATTTATGAGACCGAGAATCCAAAAGTGGTGGGAGATTCAGACTAATGATGCCTAAAGAAAATTTTGCACAGTAATGAGTGATATTGACAATCATCGGTTTGCATGTTTTGCCTGTATCGCTCATTTGACATGATAACCCGATTTCGCTATGCATGCGAGTGGTGGTCCTTCAGATCACTACCAGTACGTTTGCGAAAGAACAGGAACAACAAGAAGACTCCAATGGCACAATTAGAACAGTTGGCAGCATTGGAATTTACGGTATGCAAAGAAGAACTTCCGCCATCTCAGAAGAAACCCAACAATTATATAACTACGCCCTTTATCACGATTTGCAGTAGCATGTGGACGGGAGATATGGGAGGAAGTATGGGAACGGCTACCCGTTATTACCACGCATTGCTGCGGCTAATGGCGATTATAAAAGCTGAATGTGCGGTTACGCAATATCTGTTGAACACTCGGGCGGATTAGCACCGATATGCCACAAAACGGAAGTGCATAATCTCAATGAAGAACTGGCAAAAACAATTGCCGGCGACGGCGTGCTATAATTGTATGGCTATTTGGATGTGGGGTACGGTGTACGCACAGAGAAAGATGGTAAATATCTTGCCAAGAAAAGCGGCGGGATTTAGGCAGCCGGGAAGCACAATATACAAGTGGCGAAGTATTATTCGATATAGAAGATGAAAGAGAGGAAAAGTCAGAACTTTTAAATGTCGTTTGGATCTTGAGAACAGTTGTGGACATGCTGCATCGGAACAAGGATTGGGAGAAGCATCAGCTATTTTAGAACAAAGCCTAAAATTAAATAAAAGAAATATGCATGAAAACGATGAGGTATCACCAAGAGTCAAAAATGAGTAATTCAATGTCCGCAAGTACGCTTAGGATGGGTTTAGTCTAAACAACCATGGATAATCTCCTTGATTTTCTCGTGATTTAGTCCCAGATGAAGAACGCTCTAGACTGCTTATGACATTGTTGCATCATTTGGCTAATGTGATCATCTCCACCCCAAAAGTTCCTGATTTGGACGAAATTGCGCCATTGCCGCCTGCCCGCTGCCGAAAATGGGATTAGTAAAATCGCCTTCAGCGTTGGTATGAAGGAAGGCTCCGCCAAAAGCCGAGTGAGCACCTCATGCTGAAACTGGCAGAATCAGGCAGGACTTCGAGAGTGGATAATGGACTGGATTTAAAACGCAGGTTTACCAAGAGAGTGAAAAATAACAGAAATTTTCGACCGCACTTTGGGATTGTAAAGTGCGGTTTTATTTGAGCAGTGTTGTTCGAATAGGGTGACCTATGATGTTTTAAAGTTTTACTCGTTTTATTGTTAGCTAGCATTATTGGGCTGTTCTTTTATATCGCTATTTAGAATGTAACCCGATACGCATTGGCGGTGGTGGTCCTTCAAATCCGCTACCGCGCGTTGCTATGCCAAAGAACAGAGACAACAAGGAAAACACAAATGGCACAATTAGAACAGTTGGCAGCATTGGAATTTACGATGTAAAAAGAAAACTCCGCCACTCTCGAGAAGAAACTCAACAATTATATAACTACGCCCCTGTATCACGATTTGCATAATATGTGGACCGGTGAAAAAGGCGACGAAGTATGGAACGAGCTTGGCCCGTTATTACCGCGTACTGCCGCTAATGGGATTACTCAAAGCCAATGATGCGGTTTGCAATATCTGTTAAACACTGGGCGGATTAGTACCGATATGCCACAAACGGAAGTGCATAATCTCAACGAAGAACTGTCAAAACAGTTGCCGGCGACAGCCTACCATAATCTATATGGTTATTTGGATGAAGGGTTACGGTGTACGTACCGAAGAGGGCAGCAAGTATGCTTATTTAGAAAAAGCGGCGGATTTAGAGTCGTGAGCTTTACATATACCGTGGCTGAAATGTTGGCGGATATAGAAGATAGTGAGGAGACTGAAGAGCTTTTAAAACATGCAGTTTAAAGCATTGTTGAAACGGACTTGTGCATCGGAACAAGGATTGAGGAGATGCATCATCTAATTTCAGGATCAGCTTTACAAATTAAGTAAGAAATATGCAGAAGCTGAGAGAGTTACCATCAAGGCGTAAAAACGAGGACTCTATATCTGCGTCAGTTCTTAAACGAGCGACTGAGTCAAAAACAAGTAAGGATAGTTTTTGATTTTCTTGGTTGAGCTCTAGATGAAGAGCGATCTAGACGTTATGACATTATTTTGGAATTGTTTGGCTAGAGCATGATTATCTTCAACCCAAAGTCCCCGACCTAGACGAAATTGTCCCCTTACCCGCAGCAAAATTACCGAAATGGGATGGTAAAATCGCCTTCCAGCGTTGGTATGAAGGGAAGCACCGCCTAAAACCAGAGTGAGGCACTGATGCAGAAACTGGCGAATCAGGCAGGACTTCCGAGTCGGATAATGGACTGGTTGAGAAACCAATTTGCGAAATCCGTATAATAAAAATATTGACCGCACTTTATACTGTTTAAAGTGCGGTTATTTTCTAACTTTTAAAGATTAGTAAGCATCATAGCTTACGAGTAGTAACACCTCTAAAAGTGCGTAGTCAATTCTGCGACAGTTTATGAAAAATATGATCTATCCGGGACGATATAAGAGAAAGATGAATCAAGGCAATCCGTTCGGTCTTTATCGTTTAGAGTCAGAGCAACAGTTTCTGAAACGGCAGATGCAGTGAGGCGATGATATGCGTGTCATACCGGGTTATGGTTTTACTTTAGAAGGGCAATTCAGCCTTCAATCAAGATTGGTTGGTGGTGCAGTAGAGCATTTTGGTAAAACAAACAGGTAGCTTAGATGAAGAAAGCGGAGAAGAAGGCAACCGCTATGCAAGCACACTTTTCCTGATTCCACACAACATTGGCGCAGTCCATTAAAACCTCATGGTGTTCGAGTACTGAGTTGCCCATGTTACAGGCCCCGAAGAGAATCTATTGTGATGAATGGGGAAGAGTCAAACTACAATTTTCCTTGGGATAGATTAGGCAACTTTGATGAGCACAGATCTTGTTGGGTGCGCGTGGTGCAAGGTTGGGCGGGCGCACAATATGGTAATATGATGATTCCGCAGATGTGGCCTGAAGTGTTGGTGAAAATTCCTAAATGGCGACCGGACCAACCGATTGTGGTAGGGGCGTACCTATCACAGTACCACCGAGAGCCCTACGAGCTTCCAAAACACAAAACCCGCATGACGATTAAATCCAAAACCCATAAGGGCAATGGTTTTAACGAATTGCGTTTTGAAGATGAAATGGGGCGTGAAAAGTCTTTATATGGTCGTCATCTATGCATGATAAACGCAGACTCAGTGGGAGCATGACCGCACGGGCAGAAGTAGGGCACCAATGAAACGAATCCTTATAGAAGGCTGAGCCGAATGGAAAGGGTTGGACAAGATGAAGACCTGACTATCAATCGAGACCAAATACGCGGTATTGGACGTAATCAGAATCTGAAAATAGAAAGACGATATTCTGAATGTGAATAATAACCGTCAGAGTCAATGTCATGCTGATAGCCTTATATCAAAAGTGGGACAGGGATTGTACTATTAAATTGCCCAAAATGGCAGCTGGGTTGCAGGTGAGCTTTTTGAACAGAGTCTGTGAACTGTTTGATTTAGAAGGATTATGACAGTTCATATTCAAGGTCCTGCCAGTGAAACGTGTTAAACCAAGAAGGGTTACGCTGATTGAATATGTATGTTGAGGACCACGCGGAAGATGCAGGGCGGCTGATGGGGGTAAGTCCGTTTGAAACGCGAAAATAAATTCGTTTTATATACTGCTACATGAGGTGAAATTCTTGATCTCACATTCTACTAAATCAATGATCGGTATGCCATATACTTTGTTGGTAGACGGTAATGAGAGTGAGGTATGACTGATAGTACCTGGCAAATTGGATTCCTCACGAAGGTACAAAAACACTCTGAAATTCCGCTTTGCTAATGGTGCTTCTTATTCTACTCAATAGTAGAAGAAATTTGAGAAAAGATACTGATAACGATGAACTGATTAATGAAGGTTTATCCATTTTCAACGAACTCCCTTTATCTACAGCGAAAATATATTCAGCATTAGTTAAGGGTTTCTTCGAGGAAAATAAAATATGAGTCAAAATAAACAGATTTCTACAACAGAAGGTAAGCTGATATGCTACTGTAAATTTTAATTGGTAAAAAGATGCTGAAAGTTTGAAAATAGTGCTCATGAAAGTGAACCAGTGCCAGCAACGTTTAAGGCCTTGGTTAATGGTAAAAGAAGCATTTGAAGAATTACATGAACGGATAGAAAATACCAACATTCTATTGATACCTTGCAATTTGGACTTTCAACCCTCCATGCATTTTAAACGAGGATGGAAATCCTATGTTGGTGATTTATTGATTCCAGAAAGCGCTTGAAGGTAAAAAGTGCGTATTTTGGTCTGGAGTTTACCGGGGAATATTCAAACATTTAGTGAAGCTAATTTGGAAATAAACCAAGGTGTTTGGTTAAAAGGATAAGGTTGAGGGAGTTACCAGCGAGCAAGTTGAGCTGGATGATCGTTGGTGGTATGAAGCATAATTCCAAGGGAGTTAGATGAGGAGTTATTGTTAATGCACTAAGACTGATGGAACAGTCCATGTATGAGAGACTCATGAAATAGAAAAACTTAGCCAAAGAAGTTAGTTGAATTTACAAAATCCCGCAAACGTACAAATTTAATTTATAAAAACCATAAAGTAGCTCCACAAATGAAGATTTCCAAGCCTGGAGTTTTACCAGATGGGAGAAAAGTAAATCCTTAGCTGAGGATGCAGAATTACCCGATGATTAAAGGGCACATTAACTGATGGTTCATATGATTTTGCATTATTTAAATCGCATCATCAGAAAAGCCGTATGATAATAGTTATGAAGATCACACAATGAATCTTGCCGTGGGATTTGTATTAGAGCATAACATGGTGGATAACTATTGGGATGATAGTAATCATTTCGATTAAAACTACATTGCCAAATAAAGGATAATGGCCCAACGCCATTACAGGATGTTTCCAGTATTGTGGCATCTGGACCAAGTGTTGCTGGGATATTAATCCTGATTTTGTCCAGTCTTGGGATCAGCAAAATAATAAACAGTGGGGAAAAGATCACGTTGATATTGGTGTACAGGAGAGCGACGATCGTTTGCGTGACCAGTATCAGCCTAATCCATCACTCGTTGATGATAGCAAACTTGTGATGGCTCAAATTGTTCGTACCTATGATCAATCAAATATCGAAGATATCATGAAGGTCTATTTAAAAGAATATTAAACAGACCACAAGTTATATTATACAGAAAATCAGTATTTTCGTTTTCCTCCATTAGTGAGGAGTTTATTAGCCACTGGAAACAATTAAAAATAACGGGCGTACAGAAGGGCCAATTCATTGGTTCACAGTAACGAATTCTTCTGACGAAGGCATTGGCGTTGGAACTTATACTACTAATGAAATGTTTAGAATTATTGGGCAAGCAGGATGTAATGTGCCTGGGGTGGCGAAATATTAGGATTAAATGAACTTGAAGCTCAATTAGGCATGGCAAAAAGAAATTCCGCTTATATATGAAAGCTAGCTCCTACTGCTGAAGAGGAAAAGCTGTTGCAGCCGCTGAGTTTGAGAAAACCAGCAGGAAATTCAGAAAATTGAAAAATAGGCGAGATTAAAGCGAAGCAACATGAGGAGCAAAAACGCAAAGAGGCAGGGAAAAAGCGGGCCCAGCTAAAAAAGAAAGGTGAGCTCAATCAAATTGGAGTCATCTGAGCTCCGGACAGAAAGAGCCAAATTTGACAAAAGAGTTGGTTAGTAAATCAGCGATGCAGGGATTAAAAGCGCATCTGCACTAATGCCGAAAGATGAGAACAGCAAATATGTGCATACTTATAAGAAAAAGCAAAAGATACCGGCGAAGTCTATGTGCATTCTAAAAGGTGACCATTGCGGACGATGTGTTTACAGTCATCAGCTCATGAACTTAAACACCGTAGTATGCAGGTGGATACCGAGCTTGGCATTATTATGGAATGCGCTGATTCGTAACGGAGGCTGCGCAAACGCTTATGGGATTTGCTGCAATAAGAACTTTACCCGCGAATCCTGATATGCATGATTATGCGGTGGCTAAGAGGCGTTTAGAAAATGGGGGAATTAATTAAGGCAAGTAAAGAGGCTGTGGAGTCAAAAATTCTCCAGCGTGTGCTTTACGAAATTTCATCGTGATGATCTAAAGTAAGAATCAGAGTGACTAAAATGGTAGCACGTATTTTAAAAATCATTGTGATTGTCTGCTACTTTTGATTGATTCTAGATGGTTTTGGGCTGGCATGAGTTTATTCAAAGGTGTTGATTTAGGGAGGCTGGACACTCGACTTCACCCGGAATGATTGACGAATATAAAGCGAGAAAAATCAAAATGGATGGAACAATTACAGGCAAACTTAGAATTGGTTTGCAAACACGAGAAAAGCCGGAATTATCACAAAAGGCAACAACTCATAACTACCCTTTATCACGACTTGCTAATATGTGGACGGGTAAAAAGGGTGATTCTGTATGGAATGGCTTGGCACGCTATTATCATGTGCAGCGATGAGATGGCGTTACAAAGCCAATATCCGCTTACAATGTTTATTGAAAAGTGGTTGAATCAGTTCTGATATGCCACAAACAGAGTGTAATCTCAATGAAGAACTGGCAAAACAGTTACCTGCAACTGCTTACTATAATCTATGGCTATTTAGATGAGCTATGGTGTGCGCACTGAAAAAGATGGTAAATATGCTACTTAAGAAAGGCAGCAGACTTGGGAAGTCGGAAGCGCAGTATGTTGTCGCGGATATGTTAGGTGAGATTAATGATGACGATACATTAGAAATGCGTATAAAACTAATTGATCAACTACGAGCCTGCGCTTCGGAACAAGGTCTAGGTGATGCTTCAGAAATGTTAGGACTTCGATTAGAAAGAAAGAATACCCAAAAGCACTAGAAGCATTTCATCAAGAGTGTACGGCAGTGAACTTTCTGCTAGTGTATTATCAAGTATTTAATAATAAATAAAGAGAATAAATACTTAGATGATTTAAATCTTAAAGAAGATAGCGACGAGCTCGTCGTTATAAAATTATCGGCGATTACCTTTATGAAAAGGACTACCTTCAACCCAAAGTCGACCTAGACGAAATTGTACCATTGCCCCAAGCAAAATTACCGGAATGGGACGGCAAAATTGCTTTTTCAGCGTTGGTTTGAAGGGGCCGCCAAAAACCTGATGAAGCTCTGGTGCGCCGTTTGGCATGGCAAGCTGGGTTAAACGATGATACGGGTTTGAACGAAAAACGGTATGCCGAAGAAACAAACAAAATAACCGAAAATCCACCCGCGCTTTTAGGCTGAACGGGTTGACTGCGGTGGTTTTTTAACGGTTTATCATCGATATTTTTCCATTTTGTATTGCTATTTTCTGGGTGACTCCTGGTAGCACGTATTTTAAAATCATCGTGATTGTCATAACTCCGCCTTGATTGTTCTAGTGATTTGGGCAGGCATGAGTTTATTTAAAGGTATTGATTTAGGGGGGACCGGACACGCGACTTCACCCGGAATAATTGACGAATACAAAGCGAGAAAAATCAAAATGGAAAAAATGGAACAATTACAGGCCGAATTGAAATTTGTTTGCAAACACGAGAAAAACCGGAATTATCACCAAAGAAAAACGCAACAACTCTATAATTACGCCCTTTATCATGACCTGCACAATATGTGGACAGGCAAAAAGCGATGCCGTCTGGAACGGCTTGGCACGTTATTATCGTATCGCTGCCATGAATGGCGATTACTAAAGCCAATATCCGTTTGCAATATTTACTGAAAAAGCGGGCGTATTAGTTCGATATGCCGCAAACGGAAGTACCAACGTATAATGAAGAACTGGCAAAACAACTGCCGGCAACAGCTTACTATAATCTATATGGTTATTTGGATGTGAGGATATGGTGTGCGCACCGAAAAAGATAAGGTAAATATGCTTACTTAAGAAAGGCAGCAGACTTGGGGAGTCAGGAAGCGCAGTATGTTGTTTCTGAAAATGTTGGGTGATATTAATGATGAAGAAACTTTACAAATGCGCTAAATATTATTAAACAATTGCGTTCTTGTGCCTCAGAGCAAGGATTAGGTATCGCTTCAAATTTCTTAGGTATTCATCTTCAGAGTGATAAAGATTACAAGGATGCAGTAAAGGCTTTATCAAGGCATTAAAAATGGAAACCTACTTCTACCGTTATTTATCAAGTGGTTTTGGAGGAAGTCAAAAAAGACGATATGTATCTGACTTGCAAGAGAAGATCTGGAAAGATCTGACGATATAAAGCTATTGCAAAGGTATTTATCTGATAAAGACTACCTCCAACCCAAAGTTCCCGATCTCGATGACATCGTGCCGTTGCCACCTGCTCCGCTGCCGGAATGGGATGGCAAAATTGCGTTCAGCGTTGGTTTGAAGGAAGCCCGCCAAAACCTGATGAAGCCCTTGTGCGCCGCTTGGCATGGCAGGCTGGGTTAAACGGCGATACCGGCAGACGACCGGCATGCCGAAAAACCGACAAAATGATTGAAAAATTAACCGCACTTTCTGAGGCTGAACGGGTTAAAGTGCGGTCGTTCCCCTAACGTGTTTATTATCGATATTTTCCATTTTGCATTTGCTATTTTTGGAGTGACTCATGGTAGCACGCATTTTAAAAATCTATGAAAGAATTATTGATTACTATGGAGTAAATAGAGATGGAACTGATATGCCAACAAGATATATGGAGTTAAAAAGAAATTATGAAAAATTGATAATATTATTTTTATTGCTATTTTCATTTTCTGTTATTTCATCTGAAAAGGAAAATATTTTTATTTGAAAATGACATTTATAGATTATCTTTGGATTCTAGTGGTAATTGTAGTAAATTAAATTTGTTTAATAAAAAGATAAAGAAGAACATACCTATTTTAGATGAGTCAAGTTTTTCTGAGACTATGGTTTTAACTTAAGTTCAAAATGTAATAGCCCTGATTTTTATATCATGGGATGAATCTTTTGATAATAATTATAATAATGATTTTTCTTGTTTTGGAAATTATGATCTGGTGGTTATGTATATAACCAGAAGAAAAACCTGAAAACATGTAAAGTACTGCTCAATATTAGATTTATCAACTGGGTGAAGTTTTTGACTAAAAGAAAATTCTAATGATGGTTTCTGTAAAATGGATGACATTAAGTTTGCCAGATGAAGTTTCCATAAAGAAGGATAAGGCATTGCTTTATAATCAGCCGAATAAAAATAGTAATAAATACTTAATTAAAGGTGATAAAAGTTAAAATATTTTATCATTATATTGATAATAAAGATAGATAGTGTTAATCAACTACAAAAGGAGAAATCAATATGTGGATTAAAAAGCTGATTCAGTTGATTTAAATTAAATAATTTGTTAACCGCACTTTGTAACGTGCGGTTTAGTTATTTATTCTTTAAAAACTAATCATCAACCCTACCAAACCTTGCGAGATTACACCTTTTTAAATCCGAGTACAACCTCGAACATCAACATTCGTTCACAGGCATCCAGGATTACTGATGAGTGATACGTCTAAAAGCTGCGGTCAATTCTGCGACGGTTTGTGAAAAATATGACTATCTGGGTCGATATAAGAAAGATGAACAATGATTACAAGAAAAATTATTCTCTTTTAAATCAAGATCTTCATTTGGCGGTTGATGCTGAGTGGGTGTTCTGGAAGAGAGAAAGTTGTTAAATGCTGGTAATTTATTAAGTGTTAGATATCCTAATCCAGAGTGTGTGTGAGAGTTAAGTATCCAAAAACTAAATTATCTATTCATACAACAATTGATATAAAATTTGAGTTGCAGATGATGATAATACTCGTCAGAGTTAAATTTTTGGTGAAATGGTGGTCAGATCTTCTATTAGAAAGAATATCTTATGTTAATGAATTAAAGGAATTTTTAATTATAAAGTAATTATCTCATAAAATAATCCATTATTATTTCTCTTTGCTTGTTTCATAAGTGCTGATAATGTAGATATTAAATATTATTTAAATAGTAATAAGTTCTTTGCTAGGGACATTGATATAGATAATGATGGAGTTTTTGATAAGGTTATTAGTAATAAAAATAGATTTGGAGATGAGCTATTGTAAAATAATAATATGGCAATTATCATCTCGTCTTTAAGAATTAATTTTTCTGAGGAGGAGGCGAAAATTAATGATATAAAAACCAAAGAGGTAAAGAATATTCTATTCTTATAACAACTAATACAGATAAATTAAATATTATTAATAGCTATTACATTGCATATAATGATAAAAATGGATTCTAAAGTGTAATTCTGAAGTGAGTGGTTTTGGATGATTACTCTAAAAATATATATGTAAAATTTAATAATATTGACTTAGATATTTCTATACCTAATCTTAAGATAAACTACCTAATTATGACTTATCTGATGAATATATTAAAAAGTAATTGTGAGTTAGATTATTTTTGAGAATTCGCTAGATGAGTTATAAAAAGATTTAATGAGGATATAAATATTGTTAATGGAGTTAACCGTTATAGGAAGTTACTATCAATTTTTCCTTATGGAAATAGCAATAAAAGAATATTCCATTATCCTTGGCGAGCTATCTAAATTAAAGTTGATAAATGAAAAGTTATTTGAAAAAGATTATAAATAGAAAAACAGGTGCTACAAGCACTGTTATAAATAAATCCTATCTATATTCATCTATTGGTATTAAGAGCGGTATGTACTCTAGTGAGGGATCAGTTTCTATTTTAGATGAAAATAGATGAGCGTGGAGAAAAATAGGTATTTTATTAACTACAAAGGAAAAAGAAATCAATATGTGGATTAAAGCTGATTCAGTTGATTTAAATTAAATGATTTATTAACCGCACTTTGTAACGTGCGGTTATGTTCTTTAAAAACTAATAATCACTTCACCATACCTTACGAGATTACACCTTCTTAAATCCGAATTACAACCTCGAACATCAACATCATTCACAGGCATCGACGCTTACTGATAGTGATACGTCTAAAAATTTCCTTGGGATAGATTAGGCAACTTTGATGAGCACTGCTCTTGTTGGGTGCAGGTGGTGCAAGGTTGGGCAGGAGCACAATTAAAGATAGAAATTCATTTAAATAGAAAGAATGGAGATACATATGTTCCTAAAGAAATATTGGAAGAGTAATTTATTTTTATATTTTTATTCACTGTTTTTGATGTGTATATAAATAATTATCAATGTCAATTTATAAAAATATGCTAAATGATTATTTCTGGATTAATGTATTTTCATATATTTTTATTTATCTTGTGTTTACTTTTTATTATTGACTTTTGATATATTTAATAGGTTTTTTTAATTAAAATCAAAGATGATTTTATGTTGTTTAATATAAATAATTAATTAACCGCACATTTGTAATGTGTGTTGTTTTTATGTATTATTTTGAAAAATTGACGATTGAGCAGAAAAATGAATTGGACCCGATGTTCAAACTCGATTATGGACGAGTTGGATTTAGAGAAGGATAAAAACGCGGCAGTCTCATTTGAAGCAGGTAAGCTGAAGGATTTATTAATAAGCCCAGTGCAACAAAGAAGGTTGACGGGAATCGTTGCCAAACATGATAGCGAATGGAAGAAGACGAGGGCGGCAGATTTTAGTCAAACCTGTGATGTTTACCGTGCAAATGGAAAGAAGAGATTGCGAGAGAGAATAGAAAAACGCATAGCTGACTTATCGATAAAGTTAGAGGTGGATGGATTTAATACGGATAAGCAGGCGTATTATCTGCATCCGTTGGGGCTGATTGGGTGGTTTGCTGTAAGTCAATGTTGTTGTATTGATATTGATAAGTTTATTGAGGAATATAAATCTAAACACTCTGATATTGGATGGTATGATAAGAATAGAGACTACGGAGATATGAGAAAAATTAAGTTACCTCAACTTAATTCGCAATCGGAAAATAATTTGAGACGTTTGGTCAAAGGAATTATTGATTATTATAGTCAATCAGACTATGAAAAGTGCAATATCCCTCGATTAGCCTATATGCTAGCAACTATTAGAGTTGAATCTTATAATTGGAGAAAACGGATTTTTCTTCGAATTCTTGAGAGGATATTTCATGTAGAAAGCTGAAGTTGATTATGGATGTGGTTTAACTGCTAGAAGGGCTAGTGTGGCTAGAAAAAAATGGTTGTCGAATTGATGGTGATGGTTACAAATATAGAGGGTGAGGATTCGTACAGATTACTTGGCGTATAAATTATGAAAAATTTAATGGAATCAATGGGATTGCTTTTGATCTTGAACCAGAAAAAGATAATGGATTTTGATACCTCATAAAGGTAACTGTTGATGGTATGGAGAAAAGGATTATTTGTGAAAGGTGAAACTTTATCTAAGCATATTAATGTAGAAAGAAAGATTATAAATCAGCAAGAAGAATTATCAATGGACAAGATAAAGATTGGATTATTGCTGAATACGCACAGGGATTGAAGAGTGTTTAATGAATGCAAAAATAATATTTTTACTTCTAACGTCATTTTCAGTATTTGCTAATGATCTAGATTTGACAGAGAATGGCATTTTATCTTCTTTAGATAATAAGATTATTTCTAAAAATATAAAGAAAAGTGAGTCTGCTTCTTATGATCTATATTTTTCATATAATAAAATATTAGGGTGAAATACTGGTTTTTGAATCAAATTCTCAATATAAGCATATTTGTTATATTCCTATATTTAAAAGCAGAATGAATTTTTGTTAGAAACTACTTTTTGTTTAGATAAATATATTAATTTTGATTCTGAGGGGTGGGAGGTTAATTCCTTACTTCAGACCATAGTGTTAAATTATCAGATGTTAATTATAGCGATATTATAAATATAGGTGAAGGTGGCTATTTAAACTAATTTCCCGCTCAAATGGAGAGATTAATCAATAAGATTTTTATTTAAAAATGTTTTATATAAGAAAAATTATAATGCTTTTAATGTGGATTATATTTTTAACTTATATGACAGTGAGCCAGATCTTAGGGAGAATTCTTTTAGAGGTCTGTTCTCGCGTAGTGAAAGATAAAAATATATTTATATAAGAAACCAAGTGATGATGACTAAAAATGTATCTTATTAAAGATGATAAAATTTGTTTTTAGATAAAGATTTTATAAACCAGCAAGAGTGGTATTTCATTACCTACAAAGGAAAGAAAGAAATCAACATGTGGATCAAAGCTGATTCTGTCGATCTAGAATTAAATGATTTATTAACCGCACTTTTGTAACGTGCGGTTATTTTTACGAACATAATAGGTTAAGTTTCTTATTAGAGATAATAATATACAAGAATGTCCTAATTTGAATTTATCTAAGCCTATAGGGTGTATAAATTTCTACTAGTGGTATTAAAAACACAAAATATGGTACAGGTCTACAAAAAGAAATTTGAAGGTTGTGATGATTAAAAATTATTTTTATTATTGCTTTGTTAACATCTTATTATGCTGAGGCTACATCTAGCATGAATGGACTTTCAAAAATTTAGTGGTGATATGGGTCTAAAAATTTCTTGTAGTCAATCTGATTCAATGAGCTATCAATGTGAGTTAAAATTGGGTAGTAATTACACAATACTATACATATAAAAGATAATAATGAATGTGAGAATTTAGTATCGTCCCTATATCAAAAGATAAAAATATCTATAGGTGTGGATTTGATGGCATTTCTAATATATATACCTATAAATTGATAGATGATAATCTACTTTTTTGGATAAGTATGAATATTATTATTTTGGGTAGTGGTCCATCAGAAGTTGATGAGTTTATAATCGATAATCTTGTAAGTTTTTAGACGAAATATTTCTACGAGATATTTTCTGATAATGGAAATAGAATGTTTTCTCTTGGATATGTTAATAAAATCTTATTTGTATAATGAAAACTATAATAAGACTGATATGTATTTGGTTAAAGGGACAAAGGTATTGATGTTGATGTTAAAAGGATTCTAAAAACTCTTAATAAGTGGTATAAAATATTATTTCCAGGAAAGAAGAGCATAATCTAAATGGATGAGATCTTATAATATTAGCTATTTTGAAAGTGTAAATAGTAAGTTTTTAACAAGATAGAGGTTAGTGTTCTAAGCATATAGTAAACCTGTTTTTCCAACTTCTAAAAGTGCGGTTTGTTTTATATAAAATGAATCGCTTACTTTTTCCTATGAGGGCTATTTATTTGATGAAAATTTATCGCATTTATAGACTTATTTACCAGCAGAACCTAAAAATATTGAGGTTTCTAAGTTGTTAATGTTTATTGGTTTTTGGATATGGTTTAAGTAAAAAGGAATCGATTTGTTTAAAAATAATAAATATACAGTGGTAATTTTTCTGTCACTTTTTCTTCTCGTTTAGTTTTTCTATTGAGCTAGAAGACTTGCTTGTTTCAGATGCATTATCTAAGCCTTGCTTGTCTGCAAGTGTGCAAGAAGCAGATTTAATGTCTTGTGTAAGTAAAAGGGTATATGCTGGCTCAGAAAAAGTTAAATTTGAATTATAACGTATCAATCCAACAAGAAAATCAAAAGATAAAGAGTATCTAATTTCGTCTCATGGAATATATCAAAATTTAAGCAATGCTATCTCGAACTTGAAAATGGTCAGGAGGAAGGTAAATTTTATTGATTGTGCAACTAAAGCCATTAATAGAGAAATGATTTGCTAGAGTCGTTTTTATGTGATTTCAATAAAGAGGCTTGTCCGTTTAAAGGTGATGATATTATTAGCTATTAAGTGATAGATAAGTACGCAGAGGATAGAAATAAAAATCTTAAAATAGATGAAATTATGTGTAATCTATTTTTAAGTTTTCACTAATTATACTGTTTTGGGTATGAGCTGGCATTTCTGAAAGCTAGTTAGGGCTGGAGTTCTAGTGACTATGAAAGCAGTAAGAGAGGAATACATAGAGATATAATTACGGTGATTAATTAATAGTAGCTTTTTAACACTAAAATCCTATAATATTTGTCCTCTAACCAAGGAGAATTACATGCCACATGAAAAATCTAATCTATGCCGTCAATGATCACCAACTCTCCAATAACGAACAAGAAGATATTATTATCTTAATTTAGCCACCAGTGCGAAATCGCCAAAAATCACATTACAGTTTACCAACAACAGAGACCAAATTCGATTACAGTATTCTTTTCTTCCCCTACCCTTAATACCTATCTTTCAACGCCACGCCGATGAAAAACATTGATTGCACAATTAAAACAACAGCGCAAGAGTTATCGGAACAGCATCCGGTTATCATTTTTCAATCCCAGCAATATCAGAAAATGAGCACAACGGCCTGTTTAACGAAAACCGAATTCCCGCTCAGACGAGAAGATGAACGTACGCCTTTCTTATTTTCAACCTATTCCTGACACCATTAAGCCTTATCTATGGCCGGAAAATAATTCCGCCGGCCAATGTTGTACCACCATCTAATGCCGAAGTGAGCTTTTTGGTTTCACAGCGTTTTTGAGTTGGATGATATTCATTACGCTTGTTTATTTAAGGGTGAAGAGAGGAAAAGAGAAAAGACTGCGCCTTATTTGTTGACACTTACCGGAAAATCATCCTTTTGTTGAAGAACTGTGCAGTGAAAGCCCGACAGGAAAGGAGCAAGAAGACGGGTTTCAACAATGGAATAAGCCGTTTGGCTTTTTCTTTCGCTCTCATGCCACATTTGATGAGCTGTTTACACCATTTCGAAAATTTATCTATATGCCGACCTATGACGGACACTTGCTCTATTTTTCGTCTTTATGACCCGACAGTATTGAAGACTATTTTGACCGTTTAATATATTACCCTAAAAAGTCGCAACGTTTTGGGAGGCAGGTTAATGATGCATTCATTATGCCCAAGGGAAAAATGTGATTTACACACATCAAATATAGATTTTTCTCAAATAGAATCATCTAAAAACAATTTGATCAGTTTGAAATGAGAGAAATGATTGCACAAAAGATCAAAAATTACTAGGTCAATTAACCGATGAAATTTTAGAAACAACGCCAATTATCTCCGATTATTAGCCGAGACAGTATCCATAAAGCAGTTTCTCGATGCTATGAAATCTGTAAACAAAAACTAATATTATTGAAACTAAAAGTATAGAATACTAACAATATACAGTTTGGCTTGTGGAAAAATGATTGATATTCTGAATCTGAGCGAAAAATCCCAAGCATTTTAGAGGTAGAAACAAGCCGAAATGGAAAAGCTTTATACATTCAAGAAAGAGTCAATTTACTAGAACAACAAGGTGTTATACAAAAATAAATTTGAGGAACCTCACAATGACTAGCATAACAGGAACTGCCAAATCATTTAGCCAATAAACATCAATCAGAAGAGAAGATCGGTACGAGCACTGATGCTTGTCGAACAACTGTTGTTATTTATCATGGGATACACTCGGTAAAGATCAAGCTTCCTGCTAATATTGTAGTAATGGTTTACGATGAATCAGGTAAACCAATTCCTGCAGCAATAGATAAGTCAGGGTATAGTACTCATTTTAATGTGCGTTGCGGCAAGATTTCTTGCTAGATAGGTCAGGAGTCCGTATGATGCTGTAGGCACTGAATCTTTTGACAAATCTAACATAAAACGTCAGTCAACCGACAAAGATGAGATCTTTTTCAATTTGGGAGAATGACGGCTACGTTCCTAGTTGAAGCCAATGGCGTTAAAAACAAAGATCGAGAGAACAATTTATTAAACCGCTTAAAAATTTCAGTATCAAGGGGCAGGATGGTAAATCCAATGTCACCATCATTTATCTACTACTCCCGCCAATGCTATTAAATTTACGATTCAAACAAAAACTTAGTAGCAGAAAAAGAAGAAATAAAATAAAATCGTTCAGCAAGTAAAGCTGATGGTAAATCAGCTACGTTATTTATCCATGGTTTTAATGTTCTATTGGTGCTATTGGTCGTTTTCCAAATCCTACAGAGCTGGGTGAAAATCCAGCTTACGATTCTAAAAAGATAGTCGTAGCATTCAAGCACCTTATTTTATATTATGGAGATATTATTGGGGAAGACGTAGAAACGTATAAATGCGCAGGCGAAAAGCCATCAGTTCAAATAATTATGGCGGGATATTGATAAAAATGGGAAAGATCAATGGAAGATCTGCTCATTACCGGTCGACAAGTCCCTATGAGAAATTAGATGAGGTTCTTCACGGAACAGGTGCCTAGCTTGGTTCCCAACAGTGAGAGTACTATTTAAATTTAGCAGCCTCCGGCGCAACTAAGTGTAACACGACAGCGAGTGGAAAAATACAGTCAGATCATTGAGTCACTTGGTCCGGAAGTGTTGATCCATCTCGAACGTTTTTAGAGCAAGAAAAATATATGCAAATGAGGCCGGAAGGAAGTTAGCCAGAATATTTCAACACTACTTGAGAATAATATTCAAGTTAATATTATTACACACTCTTTAGGCGCTCGTGTTGCACTCGCCGCACTGAATATCTTAGATGCAAATCAACCTAAAAAGATAAAAAGGAAATCTGTATCATGCTGGAAGCAGCTGTCGCCAAATAATGCCATTACTGCCAATTACACTCGAGATCCCAGGTGGCAATGGGTTATTCCCTTTCGCTCACAAAGCGGCAGAATATGTTCGTGTTATGTATTCTCAAGAAGATGGTGTATTAGGTCCTGATAATTCTTTGTGAGTTTAGATGGCCTTGCTTCAGACATTAGCCGTGAGCTTACCCACTAAAATACGGAGTAATAGCAGGTAAAACAAATGCGTTTGGTGATTATTACCCCCATGGTAGCGCCATAAATAACCAACGGCAAATGCACGTCAGAATCGTTCAAGCACAATGTAAATCTTATATAAAAATAAGATCAACGGTTTAAAGAAGTTTGTGATTATATCTCAAGAACCAACCTAGTATAAGTAAAAGCACAAATAGAAAATGAACTTAAGGCACTAATACAGAACGAGATGAAGATGGTTAATGACGATTGTGCAAACAGAATTAAAAAGATTTTAAGACCATGGAGTCACTTTCGTCGGTTCCCAGAAAATGAGGATTACGTTAAGCACATCACTGATATTTTGATGATCTATGGTTTTTCGTAACACATGGAAACTTTCCTCAAAAGAGTTGGAAATTCGTCCAGCCTTTGGGACATGTGGGGATAAATTTACTGCACCAGTACATCTAAATTGTTAAAAGAATACCCGCCTGACAATTTCATTTCAGGATTGAAAGAAAAACAATTTTTACCATGATCAAAGTAGTTATTTACTTCCCATTCAGCAATTAAAGACTTAATTTGGGAGGAAATGACGCTAACAGATCATCAGAGAAAACGATCAAACCCAACTAGATTTTCTCAGATTTGTCGAGAAACTTATAAAGATCAGATTATGGATAAATATATTAAAAAGTTTTGGGAGATATTAAATGCGTAAGAAGTTTCTTATTATACTTACATTAATTATAACAATATTATTTTTCTCAGCTCATGCGCAAAACCGATCCTGCGATGTCAGTTAGTGTTTTCTCACTGATGGTCACTATGTCGTGAGCGGACATGTCGGACAGTAATGCCGATCCGTCAAACCCAATAGGTCAGCTGGTATTATGGGATATTGAGAAAACCAAGACCGTCTTATCAAAAATGCTAACGCCTTCAGTGTATGTTTATTCCGGATGAGTCATGAATTTATGTGGCAAGATGACAAAGATATTATCTATATGCAAAAACGTAGATGGGCAAGTGATTGAAAAGTTTTTCCAGCACCCTTTCACCTTACAAAATCATCGTATGACGGCAGATAAAGTCATTTTATTTATCGACGCCGATATGTGAATCACTTATACAAGAGGTATGGGAAAATGATATAACGCCTATTTATACGGATGGTGCAAGTATTAGTAAACCGGTAGATTTATCCATTGTAGGCGATTATTTTTATCTGTTACCGCTCCTGTTCCGACCCTGATTCTCCTGTTGCAGAAACGCAATTAACAGCTAACCCAATTAATCCCAGCGAGTATAAAAGAATAGCTATGATGGCGTCATTCTATGGAATAAAAATACCTTAAAACCGGTTGCTAAACTTAATGGAAATTGTGGTTCAACCAGTGGTCTAATTAGCTCCGGATGGCAAATGGGTGATTACCGGTGGAGAGATGTTGGAATTTATATGTGGAAATCAATAATGCTAAATCATCAGCTAAATCAATTAAAATTCATAATGGTAACTCTCTCATGATGGAGTAAATTACTATGATGCTATTGATTCATCTCCTATAGCTGATTTAAGGATAAAATTATTTATTTAGGCCAAAATGCTGTAGCTATTGCATTTATTAACGAAAAGGATTTTATTGCTATTGGTAAAACATATATCAATGAAGATAATTATAATGTAATCCCTCTTTATGTGGTCGAGGGATAATTTTAATAAAAGATTTTTAGAAAATTGATAATAACCCTACTATTTCCACTAATTACTATCAACGAAATCTCAGTGTCTCTTCTTCTCCTAAAGCGCACATTTTAGTTACAGGTCAAAGCCATCGGCGAAATAGAAATTAATGTGTATAAATATCATCCTGAGAAATGGAATTAGAGAAAATCTGGGTAGCAGATTAAATGTTAAAAGTGCAGTCAGAATTTCAAATGTTTTTACGTGAAAAATACCCTGAAAATAGAGACGCACTTTTTGTGAAGGTAAAAGGGTACTAAATGGCAAAGAAAAAATAAACTTCTCAAAATATTGATAACAGCATTACTGCTTACTTCTGTTTTTATCTTTTATCAATACAACCGCACAGATCCCGTTATTTCACTAAGCGTTTCCAGCGACGGGCGTTATGTTGTGAGCGGGCATGTCGGGCGTAATGCCGATCCGTCAAACCCAATAGGTCAGCTGGTATTATGGGATATTGAAAAGAAAACCAAGACCGTCTTATCAAAAATGCTAACGCCTTCAGCGCTATGTTTTATTCGGATAGTCATGAATTTATGTGGCAAGATGACAAAGATATTATCTATATGCAAAACGTAGATGGGCAAGTGATTAAAAGTTTTCAGCACCCTTTCACCTTACAAAATCATCGTATGACGGCAGATAAGTCATTTTATTTATCAGCCGATATGTGGAATCATTTATACAAAGGTTATGAAAATGATATAACGCCTATTTCTACGGATGGTGCAAGTATTAGTAAAACCGGTAGATTTATCCATTGTGAGGGATTATTTTTATCTGTTACCGCTCCCTGTTCCGACCCTGACTCCCCTGTTGCAGAAACGCAATTAACGGCTAACCCAATCAATCCAAGCGAGTATAAAAAGAATAGCTATGATGGCGTCATTCTATGGAATAAAAATACCTTAAAACCGGTTTATGACTTAATGGAAATTGTGGGGCAACTAACGGATTAGTGAGTCCAGATGGCAAATGGGTTATAACTGGAGGAGAGAATGCTCCTTATGTGTGGGAAGTAAATAATTTAAATAATCGATAACACTATCGTTCCCCAATAATGGTATTTATGATGAAGAAAAATTTAAAAATGATAAAAGTGTACCTATACCAGAAAGGTTAAAAAGAACCAATTAGCGTAGGTACTGTTGCTTATGCTTTTCTAACGGAAGATGAGTTTATAGGGCTTGGAAAAAGCGGAATGGCAAACGGTAAAGGATTTGAATTTGCCGCGCTCTATATGGCAGATTCTCCTTGGATTAAAGGCTATGTAGAAATCGGCAATAACCCAAGCATTTCTACCAACTACTTCAACGTAATCTCAGCGTTTCCTCTTCCTCCAGCCCATATTCTCGTCACAGGTCAAAGCCACCGGCGAAATAAATTAATATAAATATCATCCTGAGAAAATGGAATTAGAGAAAATTTGGGTGTAGATTAAGAGTTAGGTGCGGTCAGAATTTCGATGTTTTACGTGAAAAATACCCTGAAAATAGACCGCACTTTTGCGAATTTAAAGGGTACTAAATGGCAAAGAAAAATAAACTTCTCAAAATATTGATAACAGCATTACTGCTTACTTCTGTTTTTATCTTTTATCAATACAACCGCACTAGATCCCGTTATTTCACTCAAAGCGTTTTCCAGCGACGGGCGTTATGTTGTGAGCGGGCATGTCGGGCTGTCAAATACCGATCAAATCAAACCCAATAGGTCAGCTGGTATTATGGGATATTGAGAAAACCAGGATCATGTTCAAAAAATGCTAACGCCTTCAGCGCTATGTTTTATTCGGATAGTCGCGTGAATGTGGCAAGATAGATAGATATTATCTATATGCAAAACGTAGATGGGCAAGTGATTAAAAAGTTTTCAGCACCTTTCACCTTACAAAATCAGTCGTGTGACGAGATAAGTCATTTTATTTATCGGCCGATATGTGGAATCATTTATACAAGGTTATCAAAATGATATAACGCCCGATTTATACGGATGGTGCAAGTGATTAGTAAAGCCGGTAGATTTATCCATTGAGGCGATTATATCTGTTACCGCTCCCTGTTTCGACCTCTGATTCTCCTGTTGCAAAACGCATTAACGCTAAATCCAATTAATCCAAGCAGTATAAAAAGAATAGCTAGTGGCGTCATTCTATGGAATAAAATACTCTTAAAAGCCTGTTGCTAAACTGCACGTATTGTGGTCCAACCAGCGGGTCTAGTAGCCCGGATGGCAAATGGGTGATTGCTGGTGGTGAAAATCTCAAGAACTATGTGCGGTCAATAGACAGCTCTAATCAACGTCAGGAGTTAGAGCACGTTGATGACAGTAGAGTACCGATCAGAACCACCCGAGGCAAATACTCGTGCTGGTTCCGTCAAACATGTGGTAGCAAACAAATTACGCCTTCAACCATACTGTTGTAAAATTAGTTTTCTCTCTGAAAAAGATTTCGTTTTTATCTCAAACAAAACAAAGTGCCGATGAACTGGTTCCTGCTTATATACGAGTCGGCGATCCCTGACTAGGTTGCGTTGAAAACAGGTAAACCTCTATGTTTCAAACAGATTGGCTTTCCTCAACGTAATCCTCAGTGTTCTCTTCTTCTCCTAAAAGCTCATGCATTTTAGTTACAGGGTCAAGCCACTGGCGGTGAATCTAATGTATAAACATCATCCTGAGAAAATGGAATTAGAGAAAATTTGGGGTGCGGATTAATAATAAATCTAATATAAGAGGAAAATGAGTTACTACATTCCTAATTATAAAATAACATGATTTATACATGATTATAAACTTCAATATTTAAAGTCATTAAAGCTGTCCAACTTTTGTAGGCAATCTCATATCAAGAGGAGATATATGATGTTAAAGTTCATTGCACTCATTAGGCTGTTTATTTTATTATTTTTCCTTTTTGGCTTTCTTATTTTGCATTTAATATCTGGGTGGCTACGGCTTGTTTAGTACAAAATACTGCAGAGGGATTTTTATGCTTACCACAGCACGTCGCTGGTTACTACACGTACGATCGTAACACCTTTTACGTGCATGGTAAAACATAAAACTTACACTGGTCAGTGTCATCACGACTTTTCCCCAAAAGGCGGACACCAAATTCTAGAGATAGGATTGTGCTCTGGTCTGCATATCTATTATGATTATTAGCTGAGGCTATTAAAATATAATAGGGAAAAATTAGTCCTAGTTATAGCAGAAACCATAGAGAGGGAGATGAACTTTCTCACCTATTTGTTGTGTGAAACGATTAATAAAAGTCTGGGCGTAGAAACGAGAGCAAATATTCGAGACGTTTCCACTAACTACTTCCACATATCTGCATACCCTCTGCTTAAAGCGCGCATTCTTGTTCCCAAAGGCAAACTGCCGGTAGTGAAATCACTATTTACAAATATACCCTGATAAAATGGAATTAGATTTGGGTCTAGATTAATTGTGTAAGTGCGGTCGAAAATCAGTGTTTTCGGACCGCACTTTTCCCTACTGGCAATCTCAAAGTTAGCTTTAACCCTAAATTCACTATAATATTTGTTCGCTAAACCAAGGTGAGAATCTACACGCCACATGGAAAACCCAATCTATGCCGTCAATGCTCACTAACTCTCAATAATGAACAAGAAGATATTATTATCTAATTTATGCCGCCAGTGCCGAAATCATCAAAAATCACATTACAGTTTACCAACAACAGAGCAAATTCGATTACTATTCTTTCTTCCCCTACCCCTTAATACCTATTTTCAACGTCACTTCGATGAAACATTGATTAGCAATTAAAAAACAAAGCGCAAAGATTATCGAACAACATCCGGTTATCATTTCAATCCTAACCAATATCGAGAAAATGAAAAAGCACAATAGCCTGTTTAATTAAAACTGAATTCCGCTTAAGACGAGAAGATGAACGTGCCTTTCTTATTTTCAATCTATTCGGACTAATTATAGCCTACCTGGCCGGAAGATAATCTCCATCAGCCAATGTTATGCCATCATTAATGTGAGTGACTTGGCTCTAAGCGTTTTGAGTTGGATGATATTCATTACCTTGTTTATTTAAAGGTGAGAGGAGAAAAGAAAAGAACTGCGCCTTATTTGTCGCACTTACCGGAAAATCATCCTTTTGTTGAAGAACTAGCATGTATGAAAGCGAAGAAAGAACAGAAGACGGGTTTCAGCAATGGAATAAGCCGTTTAGCTTTTTCTTTCGCTCTCATGCCACATTTGATGAGCTGTTACACCATTTCCAGGAAATTTATCTACACGCCGACCATGACGGACGCTTGCTCTATTTTTCGCTATGACCCGACAGTATTGGAAGACTATTTTGACTGTTTAATATATACCCTAAAAAGCTCGCAACGTTTTGGGGAGGCGGGTTAATAGACTCAATTAGTTTACGAAGCGCCATCATGTTGTGCATTATGCCCAACAATGAGTTTGCTAAAAATAACACCAGCTAAGAAGCAGTTTGATAGGTTCGAGATGAAGAGCTTATTGAACAAAAACAAAGAACACATTATAAAGTGAGTTGATGACATACTGAAAGTTCTTCGTTTCTACTCAAAAATACACAGATCAGATATAGAAATTGTAGAGTTACCATAATGAGATCAGTTCAAAGTACAACGTCCACCAATCTCATTACGATTGGTTTTCCACTTCATCACCTTATATGGTATTGATGAACTTGATTCGGACAGATTATTGGTTCTATATTACAAAGTGATTATCTGACAGAATTAAATAAAATCTATTACATTAAACAACGCATTGAATTCCTTGAAGGACAAGGCGTTATTCATGATCAATTTGAGGAACTCATGGCAGCAAATAGCTTAAAACAGTAGTTTTTGAAGCACTGAGCAATAAACATACTTCGAACAAAAATAATACAGGGACAAACAGCTGTAAAAATGTAGTGATTATTCTACCCACAAAGATACTCTGGGGCGTCCCTTACCTAGAGGGATTGTTGTAAATGTGTACGATTCCACAGGTAAAATTCATCCCGGCACAATTATGAGTAATGGCATTAGCCGACACGGAACTGGGCTTACGGGTTTTAGTAGTCAAGAAAAACCCACAAGTAACCTGTGGCGAAATCTCTTGGCAATTAACAAGAAACGAAAACCAAAGTATTTCCTGAGATAGCTAGCTCTTCGCGGGAACTGCGATATTAATGTTCATAGACATTTAAAAAGAGGAAGGGATGAAGGAGAAGCATTTAAGCTGGCAACAAGTGATGGTTATGTATTAATCTGAGGCTGAAGCAAATGGCACAATCAGTAAGTAAAGAACCGCAATTTCAGTTAAGTAATCCTTAAAAATTGAATCAAGCTGGCAAAATGGAGTCATGAATGTCATATGTTATCTACTCTCACCTCGCCAATGTTGCTTAACCTACGATTTCTACAAAAATGCGAAAAATAAAATTAAAGATAAGCAGGATTGCGGACATGATTGCACAAAATTCAAGCAGATGGTGGAGCAACGACTTTATTTATTCACGGATTCAATGTTCCGCTTGGACACACTGGTCGCTTCCCTGCTTATGAGGACATCATCCACAAAAGGACAGGTTAATTATAATATCCCAAAAACCACCCTATCCCAATCCAGTAAAGCCAGATGATATCCAAGTTCCATGGTTACATTACGGCTCGAGAAGATTTACTCAAAAATTGTACAAGGTAATAAACTAGAGCCAAATTTACATCATTATTCTAATACATCGGAAAAGAATAAAGTATTTAATGGGAAAGGCGCGTTAAGCTGGTTTCCAAATGTAGAATATATTTAAAATCTTGCAGCTTTCCGGAAAGGATAAATTAGATACATCGTAGATTGGAAAAATATAGTCGCATTATCGGGGTAACATGGTCAGGCAGTGTATCTTCTGCAATAAATTTCTATCGTTCTGAATGTTACGCGAATGAGGCAGGAAGAATTGGCAAAAAGCACTGATTAAGTTAATGAAGGCGGGCATTAAGATAAATATTTTTAACTCATTCCATTAGGCGTCAGGTGGCATAGTGCACTAAACGTACTGGGTGATTTTGATGGTGCCTATGATGAAAAAATTGATAATTTGATCATGTGGGAACCAGCGGTAGCTGATAATGCATTTACAAATACTTATACTCGTTGGAAAAATCCGATAGCTATGGACATTTTTCCGTTTGCATCAAAAAGTACCAAAACAAATTACCGTACTTTACTCGACCGAAGATGGTGTGGTGGGATGGAGATACTCAGTGGGGAGATGGTGAGGTAGAGGGCGTTTTAGGCGGACTTATCCGAAAAAGTATAATCAGTTTTTCGGTATTCTCACTAAACACCAGAACAGTAGGGACTATTTTTAATAAAAATACTACGCCGGTCATCATTGAAGAACTTGAACGAATAAGATCAGAAAGGTGGCGATTTGATTGCACCCGTCAAAAACGTAATCCTGAATGTGCATATATTAAAGCTAATAGAGATCAGAAAAAGCAGTTGAAGAGGAAGCGGCAATTTTAAAGTGCGGATAGCGGAATTTCCGATAAGATTCACTATCTAAAAACTTTGGAGCTGTTTTTCGACGTTTTAAGAAAGATGACCAGTGCAGCAAGAAATTTTTAGCCCATATTATTGATATTTTGGCATGGGTATTGTGGAAAAGCGATTGGCAGGTGAAAGACGTCTCCATTCGTCCGCCAGTAGGAGCGCGTGAGAGGATTTGTATACAGTACAGGGAAAAATGAGCATGGTAAGGATCTAAGCCAGAAAGAGAAGGAAAAGTATTATGATGAATTTATTGCTGTTTCATCGAGATCAAAATATAGCTCAGATAGAAAAATAGATTTTCTCTCAAACAGCCAAAAGATCCGCAAAGTATATCAAATAAAGAAAACCATATTTTATTAGCACATTCAGCTATGCAGGAATGGGAATATGAATGGTTGGAATACCGGAACGTAACAAGGTTTTTCCCATGATTTTATGAAGTAAGTTATAAAAGATGGATTATGCGGGTAATTCATTCTAAATTTGGACGTTATTAGCTATTAAGGAGTACTAAAAGATGAAAAGAGTTCTAAAACTATCTTGTCTTATTTTATATACCATTGCTCTTTCTGCTTGTGCCTCCGGGCGCACTGTTATGTCAACTGGCGTCTCAACGGATGGACGATGTGTTATCACAGCACATAGTGGCGGCGGACTATATTTATGGGACATCCAGAAAAAGAGAAAAAGCATTTAGCAAAAGTACCTATTCTTACAGCGCTTATTTTATTCCTGAGTAGTCCTTGAATGTATGTGGCAAAGATGATAATGATATCATAGCATATTCTCAAAAGATATTAACGGCAAAAAGGTAAAAAGTTTTAAACATTTAAAACTGAAGGTCAAATAATGACCGCCGATAAATCGTTTTACTTGTCTGCGATACTTGGGGAAAGTTACATATAAAGGTTACAGGGATAATTTAGTCCCTATTTATACCGATGAACCGGAGTCCAGGTCGGCCCTATACTTTATCTATTCACGGCAATTATATTTTATCTACCTTGAGACACGATTACAGGTGAAATGATCCGCCTGCTGAAACGAATCTAACGCTAATCCGGTCAATCTGATACACAAAAGAGCAGTTATGATGGCGTAACTTTATGGGATAAAACTACCCTGAAACCGATTGCCAGATTATAGGGTAGCTCAGGGCGAACCACAGGGAAGAATTAGTCCTGATGGAAATGGGGTTGTCATAGGGAGTGATAATAGAGGCAATTTCATGTGGTCGTTCAAACCCTAACTGACTATTAGTAGCTAGCTAGAATTGGTGATGGAATTTATGACAATAAAATAAAGAGATATGATAAAAAGCAAGCTATTACCTGTTCCAGAAAAATTTCATGATATGCAAAAAGCCGGTTTATTTTAGTGTGTTAGCGTGGCGTTTTATCCGATAAAAGATTCTGTTTGATCGATAGTGCAAAAGATCGCATCCATCCGTATCTATACAAACTTGATGTTTTGGATCCAGGGCTACGCTGATTTAGGCGAAGAGTATTTCACCGAGCTAATTTTAAGTATGAGGTTCATCACCAGCCAATATCCTTGCCCATTAAGCTGCAGTGGCATTAGGGTTTATCGTTTATCACCCTGCAGACAAAGAATTAGAAAAAATCTGGGTGGCGGATTAATCAATAATCAATGCAAAGGGATAAAGTTACTATGAAAAACACTAATTTCCAGACAGGATGAAATAAAGGATTAATCAACATAATTGGTGGTGAAAAATAATATAAAAGGAATTAAACTTAAATTATGGGTTTATATTTCATTTAATGATTCTCAAAAAGTTGATATTGAAGCGTTAGCTCTACCACTTTGCTTCTCAATATTATCGTGGGTGATAGATCAAAGTGGAAATTAGTTGCAAAAGATAATGAACAAGATAATTGTTGTTTGATTATTTTTATAAACAACCACCAAATAAAACACTCTGCGAGTGCAACAGAAAGAATATTAAAATCCTTATTATAATATCCATAGCTCTTTTGTACTGTATTTCAAGCATTTCTAGAGTCTGTGGTCTCAGAATTAATAATTAAACATGATTTATACTATTAAAAGAGATGACAGTGGTCAGAATTCAAATGTTTTGGATTGGAAAACAATCTGAAAATTGACCGCACTTTTTCATCCTTTATAGCAGTACTAAATCTTAATAAAATCACTATCAACACAAAGGAAAAATTATGAAATTTCTACCGATTTATAATACATTACTTACCGTAGCAACCCTAAGTGGATGCACAACAGCTATGCTTTTGGCATGGAAATAATCCAAATGAATCTAAAGAGGCACAACAAACAGTCGCTAGAGATAAAAATCTATTCATTTGCTGTAGTGAATAAAAATAATAGCCAGCTTCCGGAAGGTAGCTTAGTGATGATTGAGAAAATATTGGTTTGTAATTAATCCTAATGACTCAGCTCAATTAATCAATATTTTAAATATTAGTTAGATAAACCATTTCAGATAACAGAAATGGCGAAACCTTCAGAAAACACTCATAACAAAGCACTTGCCCGTTACACTCACTTCTCTTTGATAGTCCTGATTTTTAGATCAAATTTATGTTTACGCTATGATTCCTCTAATGAGGAAGAAAATTACTGAGTTAAAAAGCTTGAATTCGAAGCCAATGATATAAATAACAAAAATGTTTATACCCGTTGCGTTAATGCTGAGCGGAAAATATTATAGTACACCACAAAAATAGTGTCAGATTATCAATTTAAACAACCTATACCGTCAATATTTATTATATTACGACATAAAAAGGCCTCTAACGTAGCTAAAGTAGCCGGTAATATTTTTATTAACGCCTTTCACATTAGCATTTGATGCAGCAGGAGGAATATTTCTACTACCTATTTATTTTGATATGGAAAAATTGGAACCATTAAGTTAGAAATGAAAAGTGCGGTTAAGATTATTCGTGTTTTTGATCGCACTTTTCTTAGTGATGTAATTTATAAAAATAAATACACCTATATGATTTTCAAATAAAAAGTTAGTATAATGATAAAAATTATTATTGGAATATTCCTTGCTTTAATTACATTTCTGGTTGGTACTTTTAATATCAGGAGATATTGTTGTCTTTTTGCATGGTGGCTTTTCCCTGCATATGCTGTTCTTCTGATTATAT
>BNJU01001597.1_pt1 | contig 43798 bp, 39 predicted proteins | sample 8539281 | NCBI WGS metagenome assembly BNJU01 (sample SAMD00202456, study PRJDB9452) | human saliva metagenome | isolation source: human saliva | place: Japan
TTATCTTTGTAAGCAATATGTTATGGAAATGTCAAACAATGAACAAACAAGCGTTAGGAATCGCTTAAAAATTGTCCTTGTTGAACAGGGAAGAACGAATAGATGGCTTGCAGAGCAATTGGAGTAAGACGGAGCATACTGTTTCTCGTTGGTGTCAAACAAAAACACAGCCAACAATTGCCATATTGGGACAAATCGCACAGATTCTGGATGTGGATGTAAGATTATTGATTAAATCAACAAAAGATTAAACCAATAGAACTAATTTGCTTTTACGAATGAGAACCAAAAATACACTTTTAGAGAAAAATAGAAGGTGTTTTCAAATATAAGAAAGTACATTTCTTTGATGTACTTGTTGGCTATTTCCGTGCTTCTGGTTACTTTAAGATTAGGGAAGTTTATAGAGCAAACACCGAAGATAAGGTTTCTTGTAGGGCATTAATATTGATAAGCTTACGGCTCAAGCTAACCAGCAAGACTCCTTTTAATCCGGATGAAGGGCAAGCACAAGAAGAAATTCTTTCATCGATTGAAAAGAACATTCAGAAGCTCCGTATGATAAGGATGTAGAGGAAGGAATGTGCCAATTTATAAAAGATATCATATCAGGAAAAATAAATGCGCATTCATCCAAACAAAATATACATGCTAAACTTTATATATTTAGGGAGATATATCATCACGGATATGGCTCAGTCATTACAGGTTCAAGTAATTTGACTGATGCAGGGCTTGAAAGGAATTTTTGAGTTTAATGTAGAGATTGCGTTATGATGATGATATCAATTTGCCACAGAAACATTCGAACGTTTGTGGAAAGAGTCTGTAGAGATAGACTTGACGCATATAGAAACGATAAGAAATGAGTCATACTTGAATCCTAACTTCACACCTTATGAAGTATATTTGAAGTTTTATTGGAATATTTTGGGAAACGTATAGATTTCGATCCTAATTCCTTATCTGAGTTACCAAAAAGGTTTTTAAGAGACCATCTTATCAAGTTGATGCTGTAAATGACAGGTTTATAGCTGATGAAACATAATGGTTTTCCCTGTCTGATGTCATCGGATTAGGAAAAACTGTTGTTATGGCTTTAATAGCTAAGAAATTTTCTATGCCAATGATTTTCCAGCATACCATTCTCATGTATTGGTCATCGTCCCACCTGCTTTACAAGAGAGTTGGGAGGAAACCCTGTCTAAATTCAAGGTAGATACTACAGGATTGTTACCAATGGAAGTATAAGCAAAATAAAAGACGCGTCTCTACGACTTAATCATAGTTGATGAGGCATATAAGTTCCCGGTACAGACACTGCTTCTATGTATAACGAACTGCAGAAGTTATGCAAGACTCCTTGCTGCATCGTCATGGATGGAACCTTATATAGTAAGAAAGTAATTCTCGTCTCAGCAACACTGTTGAACAATAAGCCAGAAGAAGATATAGCCAACCTTGTATATCTGTTTGCAGGACTCGAAAGATAGTACACTCGAGGAAGGAAACCTACAACGTTTCTTCAGAGAGCAGATAGACGCTTATAAGAAGGTAAAAGGAGAAAAAGACAGCAGGATCATAGCAATTAAAGTTAGAGACATTTACGAGAAGATACGTGTAAAAGTTGTAGAACCATTGATGGTACGTCGCACCCCGCACAGACCTTTTAGAGAATGAAGCATACAAGAATGATCTAGATACACAAGGTGTTGCTTTTCCCCAAGGTTCTATCAGCCACAGCCACTATATTATAAATTAGATAAGCAGTTGAACGAACTTTATGACAAAGACCATCAAGGTGTTGAGCGACGAGAAGGAGGGTCTGACTTATTTCAGATATCAAGCCATTAAATATCTTAATAAGGAAAAGAAGAAGAAATACAAAAAGGCCGATATGATTTCCGTTCAGTTGGCAAAGATTATGAAAACCTTACTTGTGAAGCGGTTAGATAGTAGTTTTTATGCTTTCAAACAATCACTAAAACGATACTATCAGTCAAACTGTGTCATGCTCAAGATGTTTGAAAATAGAAGGATTTATATTGCGCCTAAGCTAAAAGGTAAATGAACTTCTAAGTGAAGGTAAAGAGGAGGAATTGATAAAACTAATTGAACAATCCATCTACAATGATTCCACAATAGATGTCTATACACCAGAAGACTTTGACAAACCTATTTATTTAGATGGGGTTTGAAACACGATAATGCTGTATTGGAAGATTTGGTAACATGAATGGGATAAGATAAACTATGACCCCAAACTGGATGTATTTCTTGACAAACTAAAAAAATCAATTGTTTGACAAGTCCATTAATCGTGAGGGAAATTAGTAGTTTTTCAGAAAGTAAAGAAACAACAGACTATCTATTGAAAGAGTTAAAAAACAGGGATATAATAAGGTCTTATCGGTTGAAAAGCAGCAACTGTACAGAAAAGATGCCTTTAGTAAGTGCAAACTTCGATGCAAATTATAAAGGACATAAGAAAGATGATTACAACATTGTGCTGACAACAGAGGTGCTGGCTGAAGGTGTCAACTTGCATCGAGCCAATGTGGTTGTTAATTATGACACCCCATGGAACTCTACACGTCTAATGCAACGTATTGGACGAGTGAACCGTATAGGGAGTACTGCAAAGGATGTTTATATTTACAATTTCTTCCCTGACGAAAGAAGTAAATAATGATATAGAACTTGAAAACAAAGCCAAGATGAAGCTTTTTGCTTTTTCATGCTGCTTTTAGGAGAGGATAGTCAAATATATTCAGAAGAGGAAAATCCAGAGAGTTTTGGCTTGTTTTGATAAGAATCTTGAAGAAGAACGCGACGAGAAGTTAGCTATCTGATGTGGTTAAGAAAGCAAAAGGAGGAGCATCCCTGATTTGTTGAGAGCCATAGAGAAAATGCCTTTGCGTGCTCGGGTTGGAGAATTGCTACCAATGCAGACCACTCAACATTGGTGTTTATTCGTAACGAAAAACGAGATGCTTTCACGCTTATCCATAAAGATGGAAGATTGGAAGAACTTACTTTTTCTTGAGGCAGTTAAGATGTTTAAGGCTGATGTTGACGAAAAGGCTATTCCGCTACATGAACTTCATTATTCCCAAGTAGGGAAAGCTCTTGATTTCTTTTTCGAGAGAGCTGAGGCAGAAAAGGGAATACGCTAAAAAGTAAACCCAACACAAGGACCTAACGAGAAAAGAGCAACAGCCTATTTGGATAGCTTTCTTACGATTCCAAATATTGATGCAAAGGAGGCAGAATTAATTCGACAAGCGAAGAGGGCGATTACGACGGGTCGGTTCCAACAGTTGCAGACGAAAGGTAAACAAACTGAAAAACTACAACAAAGAAAACCCCTGTTAAAGCGGTCTGTTCTTCTTGAACAGATGATACAAATCCTGTCATCTTATCCTTTGGTAACAGAGCAAAATACGGCTCCTGTTAATGTTACGCTAGATGGGCAGCAACGGAGAGAGTTGTTTAATCCTGAAGTTATCATTTCTGAAAGCTTCTGTTCTTGATGGAGTATGAATGAGACAAATCGTATAGAATACAAGTTATGGCTTACCCCTGATTTGGATATAGAGAAGGAAGTGATAGCCTTCCTGAACTACAAGGAAGGTGGCTACATATATATAGGTGTAGATAAAAGATGGAAACACTGTAGGAGTCGATGACGTAGATACCTGTATGTTACAGCTAAAGGATCGTATCAAAAATAATATCTCACCCTCAGTTATGGGGGCTTTTTGATATATCAGAAGAAGAACGGAACAGCTGTCCCATTGTAAAGATAACGATTGCAAGTGGCATTGAGAAACCTTATTTCAAGTCCAAGTATGGTATGACTTCAAAGGGACATTCATTCGGATAGGTACTTCTGCTGAGCCTATGCAGCAACAGCAAATTGACAGACTGTTTGCGATGCGAACACGAAACTCATTGGAAAGATTATCTCTAACAGACAGGATTTATCTTTCGAACAGCTTCGTATTTATTATGACGAGCGAGGCAAACGACTTAACGATAACTTCAAACGTAGCTTGGAACTGTTGACAGAGAATGATAAAGCTTTAACTATGTTGCTTATTTGTTAGCTGATGAGAATAACAACTCTATAAAACTTACTAAATACTCAAGCCTTGATAGATGTGAGCTAATAGAAAATAATGAATATGGATACTGTTCGTTAATTAAGGCAACAAAAGAGTATCTTGGCAAAAATTAGATATAGAGAATAAAGTCTTTGCAACTATCACACCTGCAGAACGCACAGAGTATCCTCTATGGGATAAGATAGCTTTGCGTGAAGCTGTTGTCAATGCTCATTGTACATAATGACTATTCATTTGAGGTGCCACCCAAGTTTGAAATCTTCCCAGATCGCATTGAGATTACGTCTGCGGACGGTTGCCAGAGTCATTGAGTCGTGAAGAATTCTTTAATGAGCATTTCCATTCCACGCAATAAAGAATTAATGCGTGTCTATAGAGACCTGGAGTTAGTAGAGTCTTTGGGATCTGGAGTTCCTCGCATACTCAGAGCCTATGGTGCAGAGTGCTTGTCTTTACAGACAACTTTATACGTATTACTTTCCCAATCTCTAAGAAGTATCAACGACAGAATACCACTAATGATGTGGAAGAGAGGCAAGTTAGTTTGCAACTTAAGTCTTTGATAATCAGTGTAAATAAGCAGATGCTGTCTGTTGATGAGATACTGCAAGTGTATAAGCAAGTGTATAAGCAAGTGTATAAGTCTCATTGGTATTTCAAAAAGAAATTTATTCTCCAGCTATGCAGCGAGGCTGGATAGAGATGCAGTATCCTGACAAGCCCAATCATCCTCAACAAAAAGTATAAACTACAGAGAAAGGGTTGCTATTGCTAATACTATTCATTCAACAAAACGAACAAAAATAAATAATATACATATGGATAAGGCTGAACTGAAAATTAAATTGAAAAAGGGAATTCAATCTTGAAGTGTGGAAGAACATTTTGAGCAGAATGTTTCATAAGATTGATTATCTTTCTGTCCCTAATTCTATAGAAGATGAATCTGTAATAAGTGGTGGACAAATAGGAACTATACATCTTGATGATAATCACTCTTTGGCCCTTTTTGTGATAGAGGTCGCCGATAACAAAAACATAGCACGCAACAGGAAAGGGCTACGTGATATAGCTGCAAAATATATTGACCAAGACATTAACCATGGTGTATTGGTTTTCTATTATTCGAAGAAACAGATTGATTATCGTCTCACCTTTATTTCAAAAACTACTGTGCTCAATGAAGCAGGAGAGTTTCAAACAAAGGAAACAGCCTCTAAACGCTATACATTTCTACTAGGTGGCAACGAACCATGTACTACTGCTGCTATACGTTTATATGAGTTGGTAAAGAAAGAGAAATGTATTGTTATCAGATGTTACAGATGCCTTCTCCGTAGAACGACTCAACAAGGACTTCTTCAAAGGGTATAAAGAACGCTATAAGAAATTCTGTGATTTCCTTACAGGAAACGCAAAGGATAATCGTGACTATGTAAAAAAACTACTTGGTCGCCTTGTATTCCTGCAATTCTTGCAGAAGAAAGGTTGGATGGGATGTACCTGCAGGCAGTGATGCATGGAAGGTGGAGACAAGGCTATATGCAGAATCTTGTCGAGCATTATAAAGGAGCAACGACAGATTGTTGAGTGATGTAATGAGAACCACTGTTCTTCTATACGCTCAATGAAAGCCAGACCTGATGATATTGCCGACTCTCGTCTTGGAGAGAATATCAAGATTCCTTATCTGAATGGTGGTCTTTTCGACAGAGATTCTTTGGATAAAAAGAATATAGACTTTCCTTATGCGTATTTTCAAGAATTGATGGAGTTCTTCTCAGAATACAATCTTACCATCGATGAAAACGATCCTGATGATGCTGAGGTTGGTATCGACCCTGAGATGTTGGGAGCATATTTTCGAGAATCTGTTGGAAGACAACAAGACAAAGGAGCTTTCTATACACTAAAGGAGATTGTACAGTATATGTGTCGTGAGACCATTGTGCAGTATCTGAAGTCTCATGTCGATGAACAGTTATATCCAGCTGTTGAAGCCCTAATAAAGAATGGAGTTGTTAATACGGAACTTCAAAATAAGAATACTGCCACGTAATATACAATCTACTAAAAGCTGTCAAGGTGTGCGACCCTGCTATTGGTTCGGGTGCTTTCCCTATGGGCATACTTAATGTGCTTTATCATGCTCGTTTGCAGCTCTATGGTTTTCTCAAGTCTACCGATGACTTCTCTCATGCAAAGCGTCAAAGCGTGCATCATACAGAATAACATCTTTGGAGTAGACACATGAACAGGAGCTGTTGATATAGCACGCCTCCGCTTCTGGTTGGCTTTGGTGGTGAATGAAACTGTACCACTGCCACTGCAACCTTGATTATAAGATTAATGTGTGGAAACTCACTGTTAAGTGGGTTTTACACAGGATATGACTTTGGATGAAGTATTCTCTGAATGCACATAAAGGTGGAAAAGGGAGAGCAACTATCATTGAGTGTGTACAAGGGAGAAGGTGGTTGCTTTTGACTGACACATCTGACCATGTGCAAGAAGAGAGTATCGAAAACTGATGGGGTGGTGGAAACAGACATTTAAGTATGAGCACAACTCAAAAGAGTAAGAACAGAGATCTATTCTTTACAAAAGACAGATTAATGACCTTGAAAGCACCCTCTCTTTTGAGAGACACAAGAAGGAAATCCAAAAGAATAAAAGAACTTAAAGACAGTATTCAGCGCTCTCTTAAAGCATGAAAAAGGCTGAGGCGTGTAAACTATAAGCTGATGCGTTTGAATGGCGATTTGAGTTTGTGCACTCGATAGATGAGAATGGCTGCGGGCTTTGATGTCATTATTGGTAATCCTCCATATTTACGTATTCAAGGCATCAAGGCATCCTCACCGAGATGGCTGAAGATGGCTGTGATAAGTATGGAAAGGTGCTACAGGGTCGTTCGGACCTGTATACGCTCTTTGCTCGGGCAGGGTCTACAAATTATCAACGAGCTTACGTGGGTATTGTTGCTAACTCTTTATTATGCCCGTGAAAGTGGACAAATTCCTTACTCTTGGGTGAGGGATTACGCAAAAGTCATCTCTAACAGAAAAAGCGGCGTCTACCATCACACTTTCGAGTTGCGTATCAGGTGTGTTTAATGCCTCTACTTGTACAGCTTTACAAATGGTTTAAAGCTTCAACTCTGAGATGCTTACTTACTATGAACTGGACAGAACCAGCTACGAACACGGACTTGAGAGACTATCTTGACAACCTGCAGCATGAGCCGTACTCTCATCTGTGCTAATAAATTAATGGCTTCCCACCGTGGGTATTGATAGTAGGAAGGGCTGCCGTGCCTTGCTTGGAAAGCGCGAGGAACATCGAAAGAGTTAGGGATGTGTTTGAAAGAGTATTTCAGGCATTGCAGACTGAGTAAAGATGATGTCTATTTCTTGTATAACGTACCTGTACATGGGCAGTGTATTAATGGGAACATCTAAGTGATCTAAATAAAGTAGTATCTATTGAGAGAACTAGCTAAACCTTTTGCTTTAAAAGGAGAGGATGTACATCGTTGTGACCAACTCGCAACGAGATAGATATGTCATTTTCCTTATCATGTAGAGAATGGAGACATACGTTCTTTACACTGAGTCGATTCTAGAGCTTAGATTTCTAGGGTTATGCTTACCTTTAAAAGGTGTGAAGACGAGCAGTGCGAGCGAGAGAGAAGGAGTGGGTGTAATATGATGGTGAATGGTTTCCGAGAGAGAGTATGGGAGAAAAGTAGGTATCCTCTATACTGAGTACAGAAAACTTGTAGCGAGATTATTTCTTTAGGTGGCAGTATGCTTTATGACGTAGATGTAAGAGTATATCATACAACAACCACGGGCGGATATGTATAAGTGCAGAGAGATAAAGAGAAAGTTATAAATTCTGGATGGCTTTACTTATCTCTCGTTTGTGTTGGTGGCATCTCACCAACACTGGTACTGATCTTTGACAGAGAAGTGAGCTCTTCAGGTTTAAAGACTTCCAACTATTAGCTTTTCCCCGTACCTATGCAAATACCGTGTCCTCTTGAGAAGAGTCAGCAGAGTAGCGTCGTCGAGTTATATTACTTGTCATCAAAGCAGACAGGACAGCTCAATATAGTAGAATATTAGAAGTAATGATTTGTAGGCGTCAATTTGAGTGTCGTCGGCGCTCTTGTCTACATGAAACATATTTCCCTGATGAGTTCTTTAAAATAGGAACATCATTTGTAAATGATGTTCTTAAATCGATTTTGTCTCTATTACCAATGGTGTAGATAATAGAGAGGAAAGGTTTGGAAAATCATCTCTAACGCATTCATATGTTCAGAGACATAGATAATCGATGCGCAATAAAACTGGAAAGCTGATACGCCTATTATGTTTGGAAAGACCTCTTGTCACCCATCTTGATTCATAATACAATGTACAAAATTAAAGAGAAGTAAACTTGAGAGTCAAATTTCTTTCTTCGGTGAGGAAAATAAATTCAAACTCGACTGTAAGAATGTATGGTGTTGGAGAAAATGGAAGTGGCAAAAGCTCCATATTAGGTGACACATTGTAACTGGTACATTGAGTTCTGATACAGAAAGTGTAAATAGTATTTGTCTACCATTATCGAGAAGTAAGGAAAGCATTCCGTAATAGATATGCTGATGACAGTGGTTCGCTACACACCTTACACCCAAGCGCATAGTGATCATCACCATGTACAGATATAATCTGTAGAAATTTCAAATGATGTTGTTAATGCAAGACGGAAGATAAAATGCGATTTAATGGCACTTTCTAGTGAGTTAATCGATTACAAGGTTATTTATACATGTATGTGGCTACCGAACAGAAGTACCATAGATTATTTGATTACTTCTGTAAAAACCTTATGGAATTTATCTGTTTTGACATGGAGCCGACAAGTATCTCGCGAAAGAATTTCTCCGTGTAGCGTAGATTGGTGTAGTATTAAAAGGCAGATGCGACGTATACTACTATGAATGATCCTAACTATAGTGCTTTTCAATCTCATGTAGCTCTCTTTAATGAGAAAGCTCCAGCGACTTGTTCTTACAACTGATAACGACAGAACCAATAGGTCTTTACAAGAGGACTTTGGAAGAAGACCTTTACCATTGAGTTTAGAGTATGAGATGCTACTTTTTAATGATTTTCAATACAAGTATACAGTGTGAGAAATAGAAGAACAATTCCACGCTGAGATAGAGCTTATCGTTCATTTAACTAATTTTCAGGGGTGAAAAAGCCATAGTAGAACGTCCACAATCTTATCTCGATGAAAGCAAGACTCATCTTCCATTGCCATCGCAATAAGGTTAGCTATATTAAAGAGAAAGATATATCGAAGATGCACCACGTGTTATGGTTTTGGGCGATATGCTGCAAGTCTCTTGATATGGGAAATCGTTCTGTCACATTAAAGATGCTTCTCAAAGTACCGGTCACGGTATCAGATTATGATCATGACACACGATCTGAGTCTTTTGACTGTGTTCTCAATCTATTTGCCGATATGTACGGCAAAATCTGATTGGAGGTGTTGGAAATCTATGAACGGCAGGAATGTGACAAAAAGATCCCTTCTATAGTTGATTATAAAGATGCTGTGACAAAAAGCTTATTCATATTTCAAAGGCGAGACACTGTCCGATGAGATTATAATGCCTGCGTGGAACAGTCAGCTGACAAGCTTTGGAAGAAACATTCAGAGTCAGTTTCAAGCTGTATTCGTTAAGCCAAAGGATAATGAGCTGGTTAATGCGGAGAAAGACTGACGCTTTGCAGACTGTATTTCAAAAAGTCACAAGAAGAAATGTATCATGAGGTTTTGAAACAGACGTGCTGGACGAATTGGATGCTCATCTCACAATCATTTAAATCCCGTCATCACATCATAATCCCCAATCAAACTTTTTATAAAAAGAAATAGAAAGAACCTTTGAAATCCTAGAAGTACTAAGAAAACATAGAGATAGTACCACTTGTTTCAAAAGATGAAGTAATTACCCTATCTGGTAAATGTGCTGATGATGCGGATTGTCTATGATACAACTCCTTGACGATATACTGATGTATCAGAAACCAAATAATGATTATTTCTTGAATGATGATGATGACGGATGTACGTGCATAAAAAGTTACAATGGTTCTTTGAAAAATAATAAAACGTCTTGTTTCTCACTGCAAGAACTCTATGGATGATACTATTCGTTGGATAAAATGTTTGCTTCAAAGATGTTATCCCTATGAGAAGTAGGTTATATATCTGCATATCAAGGGACAAAAATCTTGATGAACGGCTCAATGAAATAAAACAATAATTAATATTTTTGAAACACGAAGATGAGAATCGATACCATAGACATATCGAGATAAGATCGCCAGATTCTTTCACATAATATCTCCAAACAAACTAGATAGGATTATCTCCTTTCTGCCAAGTTTGGAGATGGAGAGACTTTTTCTGCTGAATGAGTTCGGAGACGTAATTATAAAAGAAGAATATGAATTCTTCACTATTTCGCCGATAAATTATTCTGTTGCCCAAAATGATGACGTGTGAATATATATAAACGAGTACATCATTATTCACGTACTAAGCAGAGGCTTTCGCTCGACCAATGATTGATATGGAAGCTTTGTTTGACCTCTATTTTCGGTTTTGAAGATTTAGCTTCTATTGTTTCTTTTCCTTCTGTATCTTTGTCCAATGGACGTTTATGACAAAAGTATTTCATTACTGTAGATAAAAGAAAAATATAAAGAAAAAGAGAGCATACCGCAGATAAGCTATTTGGCGACATTTACAAATATTAAAGGAAAGCATTTATGAAGAAGATGGATATACTGGACCATTAAGGAAATGCTGTAGCATGGTAAGCCAAAGGAAAGAAAAAGCCTGTATTGATTATCGAGGACTTAGATCGCTTTAGATCCTGAGCATCTATTCAGAATTTGTGTGTTATCAGTGCACAATATTGACAACTGCGTAATCTCCCGACGCTGTTTGGTAATAAATTTGGAGTTTCATATATCGTGTTGGTAATGGTTTGATGTCACTGAAACACATATTTCATCACTTCTATGGGAAGGCGTTTGTTACGAAGGTATATGAGTAAATTCCTACTCGTGAATCATTTGAGTATAGTATATTGCCTTGTATGGTTGACGGTGTTGAAAATAAGTTGTCAGAAAGCTTTGGGAATATCCCTTCATTAACTATCCTGCTATATAAAACTTTATGTTAAACATCAACATCTATCTCTACGCGATTTAAAGATCAATAACCTTAAATACATTACAGACCGTATGCATATCCAATGTCTGGCGTTATGTAAACGTGCTTCCACCTGCCACGTCGTACCGGGAGTTTCGAGTTGATGATTTATATGGTTGAATGTGGTGGCGACAATGGAAGAAATTGCTCCAGGACCTGGCTTTTCTTCGGAATTCTTATAAATCTGACACATCGTCCTATGAGCCTGCAGTATATCACTAATGTTTCCAAATATATAAGAGCGATGTATGAAGATAAGCATTCAATATGTACAATGATAATATAAACTATTATGTAATGAGATTTCTCACTAATATCTAATAGTAGTAGAGAGACTCCTCATGGGATCAATCCTCAAGCCTCTATTGAAGGTGAGTAAATCACCACTAGCTCATTGCTAAAAAGAGTCTTTCTAAAAGTATTAGTACCTCGCTTTGAGATCAATAGATTCTAATAGAAATTGATATAAAATACAGTTATTTTCTCTATCATAATAGCCACACGTGGATAATATTGTTTCTATAATTCTCTAATAGCTTTTCTAAATCCGACTCCTTATAGAGTATACTTCACTGCGAACTGCGTATGAGGAATAATCCTTTGTCCCGATCATCCTGTCAGGTGCGTGGACTGATATACATAGCCTCTGCATACTTCTTTACCTGTGAGGAGGTGCTCACCGTCAGCAGCGGTTTGTGTGTCTGTGCCACTTTCCTTTACTCTCTGCTTAACACTCCGCTGATAGCGCGGACAGCACCACCTGCATCGTCAGCCTCCATGTTCAAGTCTTGCACTGTTCCATAATCTTCCTGTTGTTTGTTGATATTAGTTTATCCGTTTTGATTTCTCTGTTTTGGTTTGGGAGCAATTGCTCCACATCCGCACGCTTGTGTAATAGCACTTATGCCCGATTTGAAATGCAGCCTTCACCCGTATCGATAATGCTGCAAGGTTCGACTTACTGATGTTGAGTAATGGTGCATACATCACCGTTGTGCAGCCAGTCCGTGTGTCTGCTCTGTTCCGAGTGCCTTGCAGCGAGGTCTCGGTGCAAGATTTCTCCGAGTATCTCGTCCCTCAGTCTTGCCCAATTTGAATCCGTAATGATAAGATATCCCATAGTTTTATTGTTATTTTGTTTGTAATTCTGTCTCATTGTATTGACAACACCTTTGTCTGTTCTGCACGTTTTCATCGCACGTTTTATGCCAACAAAAGTATGATGAGTTTGTCATATTTCAAAGTGCCAGGAACAGCAGGAAACATCGGGAGGTTGAAGCGAAAACTACCGCGCATTTTGTATCGGCGAGTGGTTTTGCGCATTCTCATTTCGTTTTCTTCCTTCACCGTCCGTTTGGCGCAAAGAATGGGCGGTGCATGTCCTATTCAATTATTCTTCGTCAAGTGGCACCTTGTAGCACTTTCTCGTGGTGTGGATGAAACGCTACCATATTTCCGCACTGATTCTATCGTTTGTCGGTATCAGTAGAATACTGCAAACATGTGTGCAAGTGGTAATTTTCACTTCTATCTCTGTCTTTCCTTGCTGTTTTGCACGTTTTGACTTAACTCGTGTTTAAATCAGTCATTTCTTTTTCTGTCTCCGCATAGGAGCTGAACTAGCATTGCCAATGAACGCAACATTATGCAAGCACTCTCGAATGCTTGGAACTTTGACATTCTCTTGATAACTTCACTCGGAAACAAAACTAAAGCATAATGAAGAAGAATGCAGATAAAAGGAAGGTAATTCTGTGGGTGAAAATAATACGCCTCAAGCAAAGGAAGACTTCCTCCCAAAATGGTAAGATAGACCTCATCTCCTCTCGACTATGAGTTCAGATACAGCACGGTAGTGGGACGAGACCGAATACCCTGTAGAATGAATAGCAGCGATTTTACTGAAAAGTGGGGCGATAACGAAATCAGCTTACGCTCCGCAGGGAACTTGACAACGATGTGGGGATTGTCACATCTTCCGACAACCTCTATTCAATTATTGAGAGTGCGCTTTCCACGCATCAAATCCCATGGCGGGCAGCATTTCAAAACTTGCCATCGGTGGATGTGAGCGAAGTAATTCTCTCACATGAGCCATTCCGGAACGAGCGGCGTAAGCATCGGTAAACAGCGGCGACTGTCTGAAAAGACCCACACGGGCAGCAGACGATTTTTGCTGTTGTTTTAGCAGTCGCGTGAGTCGATGTCGCGAGCCTATGTCGCTAAGTTAGTAGTATGAGTAAATACACAAGATGCAATTGATTATCGGTCGCGCTTAGCACAAAATAGTAAGCGTAAGAAGAAAGATGAAAAGTTTGGAGAGAAAATCAAAAACAAGTCAAACTTAAAATGAAATAGAAATGGAGGAAAGCATGTGATGACCGACAAAAGACCTTTTATGGTTCTTGGGTGTGGAAGATGAAACGAGAGAAATCTAAATCTCACTTGCTGCAGAAGCGACTGGTGCGTTTCCTGAAGAGAAAGACCAGCAAACAAAGCAGGACACAGAATACCGTAGCCACTCCGAGCTCTGCACGGGATGCTGAACATGTAACTGTTGAGAAACGCATCAGTGCCAAGATGAGAAAGAAAACTCTCAGGAAAGCCTACAAGGAAGCTCTATGCAGCTGACGAGTTAAACAACCAATGGTGCAGCCCTGTCTGAGTAGGGAGCACAGGAGCTGTGCCGACTTTATTGTGCGTGAGTGAAGCGACAGGGCAGCAGCTGCTGAAGCTTCGTTGGGAACATCGTGCGTCTGAGCATCTGGAGGAGATATGGGTGAAGTGACATAGAGAAATGGAGTAGACTGCAGCCAATGAAAAGGCGAGACGGTATTTTCTGGAAAGGTCTACCCTTTTCCTCACCAGGTCTACCTGCGAGCGACAGGTTCACCTTTTTCTTCTTCGTCTTTAGTTCTCTGTTAGAATACCACTGAATGCAGTTAGTCATAGAATGCACGGCATTCGTTTTAGGCCATAAAACGTTTTAAGCTTGTGAAATCGTTTGTTCGGTAGCATTGCAGAGACTGTCAGTTTGCGCCTACAACCGCGCCCAGCTCGCTCGTTCGTGTCGGGAGATGAGAGCGCAATCACTCGTTCTCAATCGGTCAGCATTCAAGAATTAAGAGACAATGAATCGTCTATAATGATAAACTTTCGAAACTTATATGAACAGATATATTAGAAAGACTGCCTCGATGGCATGGCAATGAATGAAGAGCAGAAGATGAACAAGACGAGTTCATCAAGGTAAGATGACACATATGGAGGAAAAGCAGCGGCAAACAGTGAAAGCACGGCGTCACAGGTGAGTTCTCAGATTGCTGTGAGATACTCACTTAATGGAGAAGTGATTGTCGATCGAGATGACCGCCAATGACGGCTGCCATGTGCTTCAGCATACAGGACGGTAATCTATGAGGCAGATTTCTAACCTTATCAGGTTAGGGCTGAAAGGTGGGTACATATCCACTAAGAACCTTTCTCGCTATGTGCCAAAGAGGCATTTAAGAGATTTTACGACCCCCATTTTCGTGTAGACAATGATATATATAAGGTCTTTAAATATGAAGAGATGACGGCAATGCAAGGCAAATACGCGCATGCGCGGCTGGACTATATATTTAGGAAGGCAAACCGTCATGATCGGCTTGCTTTCCATAATCTTTGCAGGAGGGACCGAAGGCATATCTGACGAAAGAAATGAAGATGGTCAGCAATTACAACACACGGTGCAGTGGAACGAGTTCCTCCGCATTGATCGGTATCGCACCAGAAGCCGAGAGACGACCCTGTATCCGAGCTTATGGGAATAGCTCATTTCGTTTGCCGAGCGAGATGGGACTTGACAACCACCAATGGGTAGCAGTAACGCAACAAGGACACCGTCACATGAACACATTCACATCATTGCCAACCGTGTCAGCCTGTATGGAGAGGTCTACATGACACTACTTTGTAGAGCAACATGCGGCGAGGTGGCGGAGGAAATAAGCAGAGAAAAACTTGACTACTCGTACAAAGGAGGCTGCAAGGCGGGAAAGGAGAGTACAGGATGATGAACAGCCAGACGAGCAAACCAAGAAAGAGTGCAACAAATCTGTTATTCCCTGCTTTGACAAGTACAAAGGAACAGGTGTTACAGAGCATTCTGTGTCCTTTATGAATTGAACAAAAACGGCATTGATTATAGAAGCGTACGAAGAACAAAGCAAGGTAATGTCTATGGTTTAAAGTTCTGCATACTGCGTAGGGCAATCCTTCGAGGTTTCCGAAATCGGCGGAGTTCGGCTACCGTTCCTTGCAGAGCTTTGAACCAGCAACAGGGAAGGTCATGAAACCACATCTAACAGTGCAAGAGCCGAGCAGAAAGGAACGTTCGACATTGGGTTATCAACTCGTGCCTCCAAAGCTGTTCTCAGATCAACGAGACAATGACACCACGAGTGCAAGATTCCATTGGTGCAGTATGGCAGACACCATTGCCGGCGCAGCCGACGAACTGTTGAAGGATGGGCGATTTGTTCACCGTCCGCATGGGGCAATGACTATGCGCGGGAAAGCTGCGAAGCGCAAACTCAGAAACCAAGCGAACAGAAGCATGAAAAGGAAGGGTAGAGCATACAGCCAGGCGACAGCCAGTCAAAAGTGCAAACAGAATATTTCATCAAAACGCGCATTGTACAGTGGCAAAGTTATCTATGCGCATGACAGAATAACAAGCGTTCTTTCTGTTAGGTAGAATATCTGGCGACTTGCAGTAGTTCGTGTTTGTTTCCAAATGCTTACAGTTTAGATTTGCGTCCAACAAGGTAACTTCCCTTATTTTCAGACAGATATATTTTATAATTATCTTGACTTGCAGTAGGTACCTTTGAAGTCCAATAGCACCTTTTACTTACTACTTATAACTAATTGATTTTCTGTGGATTGCAAACCTGATTCGTATATGTGTTTTGCCGTTAGTTATAGATGTTTCCTTTGAAATTATGTAATGATTTTTCAAATCCTTGTCTACAAAAAGAAGTTTATAGATGATTCATAAATAGTAGGCTGGAATAACCAGCCTACTAAATGCCATTACATCTAAAAATCTGAGTGTAAGAAACAGTCTTATCACTCTAACTTCTGAATACCAAGAAATAAGAGTAACTCATTTATCTTGTGAGTACTGGCTTTTCGCAGTTAGCCCTTCTGGCTCTTCTCCCTTACGACCCTCAAGTCTGAATAACAAAACTCTTTGTGCCAGGAAGCATGGAGTAATGTGAATATCAAGTAATACACGATCCTTTTGGTTTTGGATCTTGCTCAATTCTCATCACTCGGAATTTCTATCAGACGAGTTGGACCTTGTATGCTATCAAAGGAACTTCACAATCTGGCTTCTCAAGTCAGCCTCTGTACGAGTAGTCCAGTTCTCAGAATGCACGATGTTCAGGAAGTCGAAAAAGAACCTTAGAGTATAATCGAATACACGAACAACAGAGTAAGTCTGCAATCCAGGTTGATCACCATTGAGAGAGTGTCTTGGCTGAGAATACCATCACCTTACTATACTCTGACCATTGTTTGCAAAGAGACCCATGCGCTCGATCTCAGAGATCTCGCTTTTCTGCTGCAGATCAAACGCACACCTCTCAACATCATTAAGACCACCGAATTTCTACCAGCAACAACCTGTGACATCAATGTGCTGTAGATTTTACCAGCAAAAGTGCAGATGAGCCTGGAACGTAAAGATTGTCTTCTTCTCACCATGTACTACTTTCTGACGTCCTAAAGCCAGTTACATGTCATAATAATGTTTGACTTGTATATATCACCACCAGAATGGTCAGCATTAAAGAAGACATCAGAACATCGTCTGGTGTTTCTAAATCCCGAAGTCAGTTAGGAGCATTACTATTGCTGTGCGCAAATCTACCCCCACTTATCAAGTACAGCATTAGAGCCTCAAATATCCAGGGATGACAAGCGAAAGAATAGTTGCGGCGGAGGTCGAGACGATCGAAGTTATGCTTAAGCTCGTTGCTGAGTATAGTCAATGAAAACTGGATTGTCTAAGTCTTTCAATTGATCCATCTCAGCATTGACAATCGTTATGTTCTTTACCTTCTGACTCTCTGTATTACGATAGAATAAAGCAACTGAACGGTAAGAAGTCTCAAGTTCGCGTGTACGAGCCAAAACCTTACTAAGATTTTTATTCAGTAAGTCCTCAACATGCAATGCTCTTAGCCTTATTCTCTCATCTGTTCAGCGACTGACCAGATTTTTAAAAGATCAACTCAAACCTCAAGACGATGGCAAGAACCTTACGCTCATTCTCCCACTGTGCATCGAGAGGAAAATGTTTCGGCGTGCCTTGCGTGTAGGATTCAAATTAGAAAAGCCGTCAATGATATTCTCTAAGACAGTAAAACCACCATATTCTTTCAGCTTGTCTATTGCGTTAGCTGCAGAAGTGGTTCCCTGCTGTGCTATAGTACTTTTACTAATAGAAGGAGCCTGCTGTTCCTTAGCCTTTATTTTATTATTGTCCATTTTTAATTTAGTTTTGATTCTTACTTGGCTGCTGTTCTTAATTTCGTCAAGTGAACTCTGTAACAAATCAATTACAGCTAGCGGGTTTCAGGATTTAGAAAAGCTTTCAGTCAAGGCTTTATTTGATGAAAGTTGGCGAGCTATCTTTATATTCTGCTCTTTCTCCACATCAAGTTTACTAGGAAAGCACTATGCTCTTTTAACTTTTCTGAGTCAAAAATCTCCTAGATTATTAAAGTGCATTGTCTCTGTGACACTCTTCACCATTGTCATCTTGCATCTCAAGTGTAACAGATGGTGAAATGTTCAGAGCATCTTCTACTGTTTGTAAACCATAAACCGCTTTCAGGACTAGCTGAGCCTCATCGAGTTAACTTCCTGTACTAACAAAGTTCTGTTGGAAGGATGTCGGCAATTGACTCATATAGCGTCAACATTCACCTCATTTCCTCCAATTCCATAATCATACGTAGCTATATTTCTTATATTTAAGTTTTATCTAATAAGTTACAAATATACTCAAAATCTGGCACAAAAGCTATAAAAATTATATGTAATTCTTGCAGATTTAAATGTGAAAAAGACATTTATAAATTAATCTTTATTATATTTTATTGATGGAGTTACTCAAAAAGGTTGTTCATGGAGCACTATCTCCTCAAAACATCATTATACAAAAAGATATTTTATAAAAGTTCATTACGGATAAAAAGCAGTTCATAGATAAATTCGTAAAAACCCAAAAATAGGGTTGAGAGGACTGTTATTGCGAAGAATTAGTGTAGCAGGAGAAAAATATGGTAAATAAGATTGTGCTCGCAGTTAGAAAGACATTCATATAACAATTTTACCATCTTGAAAAGTACCAATAATTAAAAATCCACTAATATAGTTCTTTAATGAGAACAATTCTCCCTTTTTAAGTATGGGATATTACCAATAGCACAATAATATAATTACGTAATATACTGTAGATATGAAAATTTACGTTTATATGCAAGCGTACAAGCATTCAGATTTGACCTACTTTATTTGTTGTAAAAATATTTTCGAAACCTCCAAGTTATGAAAAATAATGTAGGTGTTTTTGCCCCCTAAAAAATTGACCACTGTTGACCCACTTTTTCTCACGGAGTATTAGAACCTAGTTATCAATAAATAAAACATCATATCAAATTATATCAGTAACTGCTTGATGTTCTGATAACTTTGACATGATTTGATATAAATCTTTAATGATTTTGTATAGAGTCCATGTCCCCCTCTCTCCGCTTTAGGTACTCTGAACAGACCAACAGAGAAATCTTAACAAATACGTGAAAGTATCATACCTACAGTAGTTATGATACTTTTCTTTTATATCATTCTTCTTCTCAGAGGGACGTACAGAGGTAATATATCTCACCAGTTATATATAAAAAGCTGGTATTATGTATCTTTAGTAGACCAAACTTCAGAACATAGAATACCAGCATAATAAAAACGCCCTAGGCGTCTCCCAACAAGATTGTCAGAATCTGCGTACGAAGGTAATAACTTTAGTTTTAGAAATCCAAACTCAAAGGAAAAAAACTTTGTTGTCCTGTATGTGGAAGTCATAATATTAATCGTAACAGCGTCATATTCGTCGCTTTGTAAGTGTTCCCATAGGTCTGAGCAAGACCTATCTGGACATGGCGTGTACATCGTATTCAATGTCACGACTGCGGCTGTATCAAACAAGAAAAACATCGACTTTGCGAAAGGAAAACGTCGGCATACAATGAGCTTTTTGCAAATATGGTGCTTTGACCTGTCTCGCTTTGCAACAATTCAAGATATATCATGGTTCTACAGGTATCCTGGGATGTAGTACGTAATATACGAGATGGAGTTTCTGCAGTCAGAATTACTCTACTCCAGACCTTTCCATGTTAAGACGTATTTCCATTGATGAGGTTCGCCACTCATAAAGGGGCATGTATACTAAGACCATAGTTGTAGATTTGGATAATGGTCATATTGTTTATGTCGCTGATGGTAATGGCAAGAATGCTCTTGATGGATTTTAGGAACGGCTCGGCAAGACAAAGAGCATACACAAAGCAGTATGTACAGACCTTTCTGCAGCATATACAACGAGCTGTAAGTGAGCATCTTCCCAATGCAGCACTTGCATAGTAGACCACTTTCATGTAACCAAGCTATGAACGAAAAGCTGGACTTGCTAAGGAGACAGTTATGGCATGAGGGAAAAAGGACATCAACAAAGTAAAAGTAATCAAAGGAACACGTTGGTTGTTACTCAGAAATGGAAATGATATCTTTGATCATGCACACAGAAATAGACTGGAGAACGCACTAAGCCTAAACCGTCCGCTAATGATTGCCTATTATCTCAAAGAAGATCTTAAGGAAATATGGAATCAGTGTAGTAAGCAAAGGCTAGCTGTGTTGGATGAATGGGTAAAAAGCAAAGCTATAGAATCCAAAAATACAACCATTAATGAAAAATGGCGTCAACTATTAGAGCATCAAGACATACACATGTAGCATGACATGACCATTATATAACAAACGGAACAATAGAAGGAATTAACAACAAAATAAAGGTTTTGAAAAAGACAGATATATGGGTTCAGAAATGAAGAATGCTTTAGAAATTAAGACTATAGCTACGCATGATAGGGTCTACGCATTTAACGGAAGAACCAGAATATAGCTCATATTGAACTACGTTTTTATTAAATGAGTAAGAACTGGATTATTCTTTATTCGTTCAATCTCAGAATCCACGAGAGAGAGTTTCTTGTTTTATTTTACGATAGTTGGCTTTCATAGTTTTCTTTGAGACTGTCGGGCCATCTTTTATTTATGAAGTCTGCGATTGTAGGTATAGGCTGATAGCTTTCATTTCAGCAGAGACATTGGCACTATCACCACAATCTCCACATGGAAGATCTTTTGTTCGATACGCTCGTCAAGTTGTCGGACTTCAGCACCCTGAAACATACCCTTGCGTGAGGTTACTGATTTTGCGATGCTGGATAAGGCTGTCCATCTGTGTGGGAGATAGAAGTGGATGTTGTCATTGCGGTTGTTGGTCATGAGACTGCGTTGCTGGAGAACCTTCCCGAAACGTTCTGCATGAGAGTCTTGGCTGTCTCTCCAACTACCTGCCAGACGACAGTGCACCTATGTTCTTTACTCTACTTTAGTCTCCATAGTCACGGGCTGCGCGAGATCCTGAAAGCCCAAACATACAGCCACCTTGACTTGGCTCGTGCGGTAGCTGTGGGGTTGTCAAGCCCACAAAGTGAGATGGTCGGCAACTCATCGATAATCACTCGATGATTTGAGTTGCTTCTTCTTGTTGATGAGCTTCACGATACGACTGTTATACATAGACCGAGTGCTGCCGAATAGATATTCTGGCGGTCGGGGTTGTTGCCTACAACAAGGACTTTCGGCTCATTAGGGATTATTGATGTCAGAGAGAAATCATCACCCGTCATCACCCAATAAAGAGCAGGGCTTATCATACGAGATAGCGGTATCTTGGCACTGGCATATCTGTCCTGCAACTGGTCCTGTGCTCCGCCTTCCCAAGCATCCATAAAGGGTGAAAGGTAGTTGCTAGTCTCATCGTAGGAAGTGAGTATCGAGGAATATCTGTGCATAGGGACGGTTCAGAACTCGATGGCATGAGGAAAGGTGCAATACTTTCCGTTCTCATAGATTTTGAGAAACCAGATGATGGCTGCCAATAGAGATAATTAGCGACTCCACAAAGAAATCTCCCTGCTTTTGTATCCACGAGCGGTTCAGTTGAGCATGATGGTATAGGCACTTTCGTAGGCATCCGATATATCCGTCATAAAGGCAGGATTGATGGGATTGCAACGATGCGACTTTTCCTCGGATCGTCAAAGTTAATTACAAGAACTGCGGCTTTTCACCTTGTAGGCATCCAAGTGATTAAGCAGGTGATTATAGCTATCTCGGAAAGATCAGGGAAACTTTATAGTCGTAGATGTACATGGCAAAGCCTTTTTCTATCTGCTGCTTGATGTAATTGTTCACGATAGCGTAGGACTTACCAGACCCTGGTGTTCCCGAGCACCATCGAGGCACGGAACGGATTGACCACGTTAATCCAACCCTTGTTCCATTTCTTCTTATAGTAGAAGCGTGTAGGAAGATTGACGGAGTATTCATTTTCCATCAACCGAGTTTCCTGCATGAAACTCTCATTCTCAGTATTAAACACATCGTCCATTAGGTTGTTTTTGAGTAGTCGGCTCATCCATACGACACCCATCAGCAGGCAGATATAGCCAATGGAGAGCGTGAAGATATAGAGCGAAGCTGCACCAATCTTGCCGATGGGCAGTACCAGCAGCCACCAATTGAGAAAGAAAAAGACGAAGCCTGAGAAAAGCACCGTCCAAATCTTTGGCCAAGTGATTTTCTCCTCTTTCACGCCTTTTGTCCCAAGGCAGGACAAGGCAAGGAAAACCACACAAAAGAGTTTTGTCCAAAGGATGGATGAAAACAAGCCCGTGGTGCGCTGGAAGTTCATTAGAATTTTATCAATGATGCCAAGCGTAAACCCCCAGACATGAAAAGCCTCGTAGCAGAACCAATAACAATTTATCAAGAGGAATATCACCGATATACCCCGCATAAAGTCCATGACTTTACCTAATGCCCTTAAATCATCTTCTTGTGCCATAATCGTATTGTTTTTATACTTGTTGTATTATCGTTATTTGAATTGCATTTGAATGTTGTTCAAACAAAGTTTGAAATATGAAATACCTTACCTATCTTTTCTTTCGTCTAAGATTAACCTTACTTTGTCTACGGAGTTTACGCTGCCAAGCTGCTTCCTTCCAATCATCATTGCCCGTAGATACGAAAGAGTCCCCCACCATATCCTTAATAAGTTCATCAATAAGGTTATCCCCTTCTTCTGCATTGGATTGTAAAGGCTGGACAGTTGCTGATTGTTCCAAACGGGCAGACGGACTGCCATACAGCGTTTCGTCCAAGAATGGGTTGTGCGTAGGATTAGATAGATACGCATTAAATACATTGGCGGTATATCCTTTACCCAAGCGTGAGCCATTGAGTGCAACACCCTGCTCATCGTCAATAAAGGTAATGCCATAGATACGACCGCTTTCGTTCTTTCGGATAAACACACGCAAGCTCTGTTCCTCCAATCGTTGCCGAAGTTCTTCCTCTGTCTTTGGAGAGGTACGCATTGTTTGTAACACCCTGTACCTTATGGTTGGTATCAGTGGCTTTGATAGCTTGTTTTGATTTTCTGCATCCTGTTCTGCACGGCAGTATAGCCCACACCACGACCGATGTCCGAGGCGTGGATAGGGTGTGCTTACTTTGTCTCCCTTGTCATCAGTCGGAACATAGACCAGTCCGTCATATTTCTTTCCCCGAAACTCCGTCTTCACTTCTTCTACCGCAAGATGGTATCGGGAAAGAATGGCATTCAGCTCTCCTAATGAACAGAACTTATAATGTTTCAGCACCATGCGAAGGGCACTTGCCACCTGCTCCTTGATATTTCTTTGGTAGTATCAATTTTGGGCGTTTCTTCCACTCGCTTTGTCAGCGACCTTTGAACTTGGAATGAGGCCAAACCTCTTTTTCCAAGGTATCGGTAATCTGCTTGCTCCTCCGTTTTCTCAAACCTGTCGTTAATTTTCTGTCCACGACTGTCCACCCGAAGTGAAACGATATGGATATGCTCACGGGCGATGTCGCTGTGCTTGAACACGATATAAGGTTGCTTGCCATAGCCGAGTGCCTCCATATACTCCTTGGCTATCTGTGTGAGTGTTTCATCGGAGAGTTTCTCGTCCGGGATGCGGATTGAGCGAACAATGGAACACCATCTTTTCTTTGTTCGGCATTTCTCTGGGTATCAATGCTTCCATATCAGCAAACACCTCCTCCATCGTATAACGTCCTCTCTTGTTTCTGATACAACTCAGCGGCAAGAAGAATGCTCGCTTCCCCTTTCTCCACCTTTTTGAAGTTATAGCCGAGTGCCCCTCCAAGGTTCTCCGTATGCTGAAATCTTCGCTATCATTTCTCTTTGCGGTAATCTATGGTCAGACTGATAGCCTGCTCCTGCAAGGTAATGATTTGAGCCGATAAATTTTCTCCAACTTTTCAAAGCATAATCTGTGCAGTCTTTTACGCTGTGATAGCTGTTGATGGCACGCACGGTCTGGTTATACAGCACGCCAATCTTATGGATTTGTGCCGTCAGTTCGGAGAGCTTTTCGGTAATATTCCACAGCGGACTTGTCCACCATGATAATCATTGAAACTCTCTCCAAGAATACGAGCACGTACGAAATCCGACTTGGTTTCTGCACCCGAACGCTGAAACAAATCAATCGCCCGTTGCTGGTCTTTCGGGTTGGGAAGACGGGTATCCCATCTGTCCCATCGTTCAATCTTTGTCATTCATTGTCTTTTATCCTTATCTAATTACGACTTTGGAGTAATTCTCTCCCCTTCGGGGCAAGGGTCTTTGTCGGCAAAAACGGAGTTTGTCGGACAAAGACACACCTTGCCAATATCAAGAGTTGATGCAATAGAAGCATCCACCCTTTTCAGGGTGTCTGTTTCTAGAGTATACCTCCATGTATTATTCTCGCCTGCAAAGTTACGGCGAGATTTTCAAATATCTCATTATCAATGATATTCACTCTTTTTCCTTTGCATTTCCCTGTACTTCTATCGTATGAAATATCTATCGAAAAAAAGCTTTTTATTTTGCAGATAAAACGAACGGAATATCGTTCGATAGAACTATTTAAAGAACGATATGACGAACTCTATTTTCAATAGTTCAATATATCGACAAATAGAACTATCGAGATGTCGACAAATCGACAAACAAAACGATAGATACTTCGGTATTTTCGACAGATAAAAAGAATAATAATTCGCTCTGACGATTACTCTAACAAACTATCCATTCAAATTATAGTTCAAACGATTAAAATATCTATAGTATGGAACAGATACAAACATCGCCCATATTTCTGGGCTTTTCCTCTCAAAAAGGGAGGTGTTGGCAAAAAGCACTTTGGCTGAGATTGTCAGCATTCTTTTACTACGAAAAAATATCCATCTTTTTGTGGTAGACTGTGACTTGTCTCAGGACTCATTCTATAAACTCCGTGAAAGGGAAAAGGCTTGCGTTGAGAGGTGATCCACAGCTTTTCCAAGCAGATGAAAGCAACATTTCTCCTCTTTGAAGCGTCACAGCCTATCGCATTCTCAAGGCAGACCCTAAGGAGGCAATAGAAAAGGCTAACGAGTATATCCGTAAACATCCGTCTGAGCAGTTTGATTTGGTCATCTTCGACTTTCCTGGTCATGCTGGCACGAGTGACCTTTTGCAACTATCGCTGGAGATGGACTATATCCTTCACCTTTAGAGCCTGATGTGCAGTCGATGGTTGCCTGTCTTACCTATATCAAGGCGGTAAACGACTTGGGTGTATCCATGTCAAGTGTCCGTATCAAGGATGTCATTCTGCTATGGAACAAGGTTGACCGAAGAGTTAAGAACACGCTCATAGAACACTATAGCAGGTATATCAAGAACGAAGATTACACGCTACTTAATCAGCATGTCTATGCCGCTCACCGCTTCAGCCATGAACTGGAGCAATATGGATTCCGTGGAGTATTCCGTTCCACTTTACCTACCTCCCAATAAGGCTTTACGAATCGGGACCGGCATTGATGAGCTGACAGAGGAATTACTTACCCATATTCAACTTAAATAAGACAGCACTATGGCAAGGATACAGGAACAACGGCAGAGATTGGAAGCCAAAGCTTAAAGAAATGGCAGAAGACGGGGTAATGAAGACACCACCCAAGGAAACTGTGTCTTTTGACCCACCTGATGAGGAAGATGAAGAGGAAGTGAAGACAGAGGTCAGTACCAATCAAAAGGAAAAACAACATCTGGTAAAGGAACTTATGTCTACCTCGGACGATAAGCAGGACAAGACTTTTGTAGTAAAAGCCACGAGAGAGGAAATGAGAGAAGTGGAAACACCTCGGACTTCTTTAGAGGACTACCGAACACGCTATTTACAGTCAATCCGCCTTCGGGAGCGAACCAATTTTACTATGAGTGCTGATACACTCCAGGTGCTGAGAAACATTTTTACAGGACTTAGGTGAGCGGGTATCGATGGCTTGTTATATTGACAATATTCTCCGTGAACACCTTAAAGAACATAAGGAACTGCTCAATAATGCCACTGCAAAGCATCGCCGCAAGGTGGCAATAGACTTTTGAACATAGAATAAATGACAAACAAACATCACCATTATGCAAACAATACTATTCAACATTCTCCTGCTTTTGATAGTAGTATGGGTGTTCATTGGAATACTCTTCCTTTGGCAGCAGTTCCGCATAGCGTGCCGCAGATTGGAGAAAGCGTGCGAGAAGAAAAAAGAGCAGAAACAAAAGCAGAGTACTTCTTCTGTTACGCAAGACCAGGTTGAGCAGGCACGGCAAGTGCTTGTCGGTAAAAGTAAGTCATATAGGGAACGCTATGACGAAATCTCAAAAGAGAATACGACAAATTCTCAAAAAATCCCTGATGTTCCCGATACTTCATCAAAAGAAAAACCAGCTGATAATCCTAATACCTTTGCAGAGAAAAACTCATCTGTGTCCGAAGAAATAAAAGAAGCGGAAGGTACAGATGAGGGCAATGAAATGCAGGTTGACTACACAATGGACGAACCGGACGAAGACACTATCATCCGTGAGGAACTGCAGATTGCAGACGATTCTTTACCCGAAGTCTCATCATCAGCTATTCTTACAAGGGACTTGTCCCGTGTAAACGGCTGGCACAGGAATGACGACACGCTTGATGAGGAAAACGAAGCAGAGGTGCAGGATACGCTGCAAAGCATACAGGGCACACAGCTCATGGACTATATCAAGGAGGCAACGCTCAAGCAGGAGAAAAGACCATCAAAAGCTGCTTGCTGCCATTCGCAAGGCGGAAGAAGCGGAATTAGAGGAAAGTAATATAAGCTCTTCTCCTGATTCTGAAACAGACTCAAACGTAGAGAGCAGCAACAGCGATGTTTCGGAAGATGACGAGCATCCACTTTCATACTATCTGTAAAAATAGTGTTTGTTCATATTGTACCGTGATCGAGGGGTGGCTCAAAAGTAAAACAATCAACCAATATCAGTCATACGATAAAACCGAGCCACCCCTTACCATCTCTACCCAAAAGAAAACAATTCATTTAACAACTTAAAATAAAAAGAACAATGAACAACAAAAAGAAGATCACAATGCTGCTCCTAATGGCTACCACTGCCGTAGGAGTATACGCACAAGGCAACGGCATGGCGGGCATCAACGAGGCCACAAAAATGGTAACCTCCTACTTTGATCCAGGCACAAAACTCATCTATGCCATCGGTGCGGTAGTGGGCTTGATTGGAGGAATAAAAGTGTACAACAAGTTCTCAAGTGGTGACCCCGATACGAGCAAGACTGCAGCCTCTTGGTTCGGTGCGTGTATCTTTCTCATCGTGGCAGCCACTATCCTGAGAAGTTTCTTCCTGTAAGGCGATGGCATCATTTGAAATCAACAAGGGTGTAGGCCGGACGGTAGAGTTCAAGGGTTTGAAGGCACAGTATCTCTTCCTCTTTGCAGGAGGGTTGCTGGCAGTCTTTATTCTTGTGGTCATTCTCTATCTCTGTGGAGTCAGCCAAATTACCTGTCTTGTCATAGGTGTAGTGGGTGCCAGCCTTGTGGTATGGCAAACGTTCACCATGAATAGAAAGTACGGGCAATATGGGCTGATGAAGAAAGGAGCAGTGCGTATGCACCCACGCTACCTTGTAAACCGCCGTACGGTCTGCCACCTTATCTGTAACCTTCAATCAAAGAAAGCGAAGCAATGAGAAATAAAAGCAAGATAACCACCTTGGAGTCTAAGTTTCCACTGCTCTCCGTAGAGCAGGGTTGCATGGTGAGCAAGGATGCAGACATCACCGTGGCTTTCCGTGTGGAACTGCCCGAACTCTTTACCGTCACTTCTGCAGAGTATGAAGCGATGCACTCTGCCTGGCATAAGGCAATCAAGGTGCTACCCAATTACAGCATCGTACACAAGCAGGACTGGTTAATTAAGGAGGACTATCAAGGAAAGCTCTCTGATGGCGGACTAAGCTTCCTTACCCGTGCATCTGAACGGCACTTCAACGAGCGTTCCTATCTCCACCACTCGGTCTACCTCTTCCTTACCAAGACGAACAAGCAGCGTATGGCGCAGCAGAGTAATTTTTCTTCGCTCTGCCGTGGTCATCTGCTACCAAAGGAGATTACCAACAAGGACGAGGTGATGAAGTTCATGGAAGCCGTGGACCAGTTTGAGCGTATCATCAATGATACCGAGCAGATAAGGATTGTCCGCATGACAGAAGATGAGTTAGTTGGCACAAATGAAAAGGGCGGACTACTCGACAGGTATTTCTCTTTATCTGAAGAAGGGCATGCGTCTTTGGAAGATATCCGTCTGGGCGCAGACCTTGTGCGTGTGGGCGACAATATGCTTTGTCTGCATACACTCTCCGACACGGATGACCTGCCTACAACGGTCAGCACGGACAGCCGATATGAGCGATTATCGACCGACCGAAGCGACTGCCGTCTTTCCTTTGCCTCACCCATAGGGTTGATGCTACCCTGCAACCATATCTATAACCAGTACCTCTTCATCGAGGACAGCGATGTCAACTTGGAACGCTTCGAAAAGCAGGCAAGGAATATGCACTCGCTGGCACGCTACAGCCGTAGCAACCAAATCAACGAGGAGTGGATACAGGAGTATCTCAACATTGCCCACTCACAGGGACTGACCTCTATCCGTGCCCATTTTAACGTACTGGCATGGAGTAGCGATAAGGAAGAACTTCGCCAAATCAAGAATGACGTGGGCTCTGCACTTGCTCTTATGGAATGCCACCCTCGCCACAACACCATTGATGCTGCAACGCTCTACTGGGCAGGCATTCCCGGCAATGCGGCGGACTTTCCTGCAGAAGAGTCGTTCTATACTTTTATTGAGCCAGCCCTCTGTTTCTTTACGGCAGAGACAAACTATAAGGATTCGCTCTCTCCCTTCGGCATCAAGATGGCAGACCGCCTTTCAGGAAAGCCCGTCCACTTAGATATATCGGACTTACCGATGAAAAAGGGAGTCATCACCAACCGTAACAAGTTTATCTTGGGTCCTTCGGGTAGCGGCAAGTCTTTCTTCACCAACCACATGGTACGTCAGTATTACGAGCAGGGGGCGCACGTTCTCTTGGTCGATACGGGTAACTCATATCAAGGATTGTGTGAACTTATCCACCGCAAGACCAAGGGCGAGGACGGTGTGTATTTCACCTATACCAATGAAAGTCCGATATCCTTCAACCCTTTTTACACGGATGATTATTTCTTCGATGTAGAGAAGAGAGAGAGTATCTGTACGCTACTGCTTACGCTTTGGAAAAGTGCCGATGAGCATATCACTAAGACCGAGGCAGGTGAACTTGGTTCAGCCGTAAACTCCTATATCGAGCTGATATGTGCTGACCACAGCGTTACGCCCTGTTTTAATACTTTCTATGAGTATCTGCGGGATGTGTACCGCAAGGATATGGAAAAGCGTGACATCAAGGTAACGCTCTCGGACTTCAATATCAACAACCTCCTGACGACATTGAAGCAATACTATCGTGGTGGTCGATATGATTTCCTGCTGAACTCGGACAAGAACATCGACCTGCTAAGTAAACGCTTCATCGTCTTTGAGATTGACCAAGTGAAGGACAACAAGGACCTCTTTCCTGTGGTAACGATTATCATCATGGAAGCCTTCATCAACAAGATGCGCCGATTGAAAGGTATCCGCAAGATGATACTCATTGAGGAAGCGTGGAAAGCCATTGCTTCGGCAAACATGGCAGATTACATTAAGTATCTCTATAAGACGGTGAGAAAGTATTTCGGGGAAGCCATTGTCGTAACACAGGAGGTGGACGATATCATCCAGTCGCCCATTGTCAAGGAGAGTATCATCAACAACTCAGACTGCAAAATCTTGCTTGACCAGCGCAAGTACATGACCAAGTTCGATGGCATACAGGCGATGCTCGGTCTTTCGGAAAAGGAAAGAGCCAGATACTCTCCATTAACCAGAACAATGACCCGAACCGACTCTACAAGGAAGTTTGGATAGGTCTGGGCGGTATGCAGAGTGCCGTCTATGCTACGGAAGTGAGCATGGAGGAATACCTTACCTATACTACCGAGGAGACTGAAAAAGTGGAGGTGATGCAGCGCGCGGAACAGCTGGGTGGCGACATAGAAATGGCTATCCGTCAGCTTGCCATAGAGAAAAGAAACAATAAAAAGAAATAAGTACAAACCATCAAAACTATAGTAACAATGAAAAAGTACATCTTAATGGCTCTCTTAGGATTGAGCCTTTCTGTTCCCAAAGCCCACGCACAGTGGGTAGTAACCGACCCTGGCAATTTTGCCGGCAACATCGTCAATTCTGTCAAGGAGATAGCCACCGCCTCGAAGACGGTGAAGAATACCCTTGACGGTTTTAAGGAAGTGGAGAAACTCTACAACGACACCAAGAAGTATTACGATGCCCTGAAGAAGGTGAACAACCTCATCGGCGATGCCTACAAGGTCAAGGAGTGTATTCTCATGGTGGGTGACATCTCAGAGATTTATGTTATCTCGTATAAGAAGATGCTCTCGGACAAGAACTTCCGCCCTTCGGAACTCGCTGCGATGGCTTCGGGCTATGCCAAGCTCTTGGAGCAGAGCGGTGAGAGTCTCAAGGAACTAAAGTCCATTGTTAAGAGTAATGTCTTCTCGATGAACGACCACGAACGAATGCAGGCCATTGACCGTATTTATACTACGCTGAGAGAAAACCGCTCGCTTGTATCATACTATACAAGGAAAAACATCTCCGTAAGCTACGTGCGTGCAAGGGAGAAGAACAACCTTGCTTCCGTCAAAGCACTCTACGGCAATACGGCAAGTAGGTATTGGTAATCAGGTCATTGGTGATTCATACATCTAAACACACTTGCTTATGGATTTGCCAGTTTACATGAGCTGCTACGCTCAACCTATGACGAGATGATGCCGCTCTGTGCCCAGATGACGGGCATTGCCAAGGGCATTGCGGGCTTGGGTGCGCTCTTTTATATTGCTCTTCGGGTATGGGCTTCCATTGCCCGTGCCGAGGCAATAGATGTCTTTCCCTTGCTGCGCCCCTTCGTCTTGGGCTTCTGCATCATGTTCTTCCCGACAGTCGTACTGGGTACGATGAATGCCGTTCTCTCGCCCGTAGTGCAGGGAACGGAGATGATGGTACACCAACAGGAGGGGAACCTTGCCGAGCTTACTGCCAAGCGAGACAAGTTGCAAGAGGAAGCCTACCTTAGGAATCCTGAAACAGCTTACCTTGTTTCCAACGAGAAGTTCGATGAGAAGATAGAGGAAATGGGCATCATTGGACCTGAAGATGCCGTGACGATAGCGGGTATGTATGCCGAGCGTGCTGCCTATCAGACCAAGCAATGGATCATGAAGATGGTACATGACCTCTTGGAACTCCTATTCCATGCTGCAGGGCTTATCATCGACACGCTACGCACCTTCATACTCATCGTTCTTGCCATTCTCGGTCCGATAGTCTTCGGCATAGCCGTATGGGATGGTCTTGCTGGCTCACTTACGGCATGGTTCTCACGCTATATATCGGTCTATCTGTGGCTGCCTGTCAGCTCTATTCTTACGGCACTGCTTACGAAAATACAGGTGCTGATGGTACAGAAGGATATCGAAGCACTCAGTGACCCTAACTACCTGCCTGATTCGGGGACGTGGTACTACATCGTCTTCTTCCTTATCGGTATTGTAGGCTACTTCTGTGTACCTACCGTGGCAGGCTGGATTATCGAAGCTGGAGGTGGTATCGGCTCATACGGTCGTAATGTCAACCAGACAGCACAGCATGGTGCGCAAGGCGCATATACCGGTGGCAAGGCTGCTATGGCTGGCGCAGGTGCTGCTGTGGGAAATGTCGGTGGACGTATCAAGGGTGCACTGCTCAAAGGAAAATAATCAATCAAAAAAAAGAAAAAATGGAATTCAAATCACTTGGTAATATCGAGACCTCATTCAGACAGATAAGACTCTACGCCTTTGTCTTTGCTATCGTCTGCGTGGCAGTAAGCGGTTATGCTGTCTATGCATCATACAGCTTCGCTAAGGAGCAGAGGGAGAAAATCTATGTGCTTGACCAGGGAAAGTCGCTCATGCTTGCCCTCAGTCAGGATGCAAGTCGAAACCGTCCCGTGGAGGCAAGGGAACACGTCCGCCGTTTCCACGAACTGTTCTTTACCATTGCACCCGACAAGGATGCCATTGAAAAGAACATGGAACGTGCCTTTGTGCTGTGTGACAAGTCGGCTTTCAACTATTACAAAGACTTGGCAGAGAAGGGCTATTATAACCGTGCCATATCGGGTAATGTCAATCAGCGCATAGAGGTGGACTCTATCCACTGCAACTTTAATACTTACCCTTATGCGGTAACGACTTATGCACGGGAGTTTATCGTCCGTCAGAGCAATGTTACAGAGCGTAGTCTCATTACGACCTGCACGCTGCAGAACTCTGTCCGTTCGGACAATAACCCACAAGGTTTCTTGATGGAGAACTTCCTTGTGAAGGAGAACAGGGACATACAGACTTATAAACGATAAGGTTATGGCAAGGAAAAGAAACTTTTTACTCTCGCGTCAATATCTGCGCTTTCACCTGTGGCTTCGCCATCGGTGTGAACGGCTCACGATAAGGCAGAGAAAGGAAATCGTCTATGGGCTGAGTTTCATCTATCTGCTCTGCTCGCTTTGGATGATAGCACAGTTCTTCCTTCCTCCAAAGAAGGAGAAACTACCCATCCCCATGGGAAAGCTGACGGACAGTCCGATATGGACGGACAGCACTTTACAAGAGTTACACGGCAATTTTTACCTACAACATCATCAAACAATCAAAGAAAATGGATAATAAACAGAAAGAACAAATGAAGAAAGGCTTGGTCTTCGGAGGTCTGGGACTGCTGTTTGCCCTCTCAATGTGGTTTATCTTCGCACCATCGGGCAAGGATAAGACTGCAGCGGAGCAGGGACTCAACGACAGCATCCCGCAGGCAACGACAGAAAAGCTCACCGAAAACAAGCTCAAAGCCTATGAATTAGGCGACAAGGCACACGAGGAGGAACAGACCCGTGAGGAGATGGGCAGACTATCGGACTATTTCACCCAGAACACTGCTCCATCAGAGGAGCAGCGTGCAGAGACAGCTGCTTCTACGGCAAAGATAGAAAACTCCATGCATCGTTATGAGGAGAACAATCGGCTCTTGAACTCCTTTTACGCTCCCGATCCACACGAGCAGGAGCGTGAAGCCCTGCGCTCGGAGATTGATAATCTAAAGAAAGAACTATCTCAAAAGGATAGTAAGGAGGACAATGAAGAGAAACGGCAGCTTGCCTTGATGGAAAGAGCTATCAGATGGCAGCAAAGTATCTGCCCAAAGCATCAACTCCACCTACCTTCAATAATGGTCTGGCGGCAGGAAATGAAAAAACGGAAGATACAGCAGGTGGCTCTAACGCCGCTAAGGGCAAGACCATGCAGAAGGAAAAGCCTGTAATGGAAGTTCTGCTGGAGCGTAGGCAGATAGTATCTTCACTTGATCAGCCTATGAGCGATGTGTACTTTATGGAGGAATATGGCAAGAAGGCTCGTAATATGGGCTTTCATTCGATTACCAATAATTCTCCTTCTTTGATGCGCAATACACTGAAAGTTGTAGTGGACAGGACTACTGTTCTTAAAGAGGGCGACAATGTCGTACTCCGTCTGCTGGAAAGTGCCAAGGTAGAGGGGCTGCACATTCCACGGCAAAGCCGACTCATAGCCGTTGCCAAGATTGAGGGTAACCGTATGCACCTACTTATCAAAAGCATTGAGGTGGACGGGCATATCATAGCCGTCAAACTCTCGGCATACGACATGGACGGACAGGAGGGTGTGTATATACCTGGTTCGGAGGATATCAATGCGCTTAAGGAAGTCGGGGCGAACATCGGTGGTTCAATGGGCACATCCTTTACCTTCGCTTCCTCTGCCAAGGACCAGATTATCTCCGAGGCTGCCCGTGGGGTGATGCAGGGTGCAAGTCAGCTGCTTCAGAAGAAACTGCGTACTATCAAGGTAACACTCAAAGGTGGTTACCGCCTTTTCTTGGTTCAGTCCAAATGAAACAATCGAAAAAGATAAGTAAAAAATAACATCAAATAAAAAAGGAACAATGAAGAAAATTATTTTATCAATGGCTATGCTTGCCATGGTAGGAGCAACAGCCACAGCACAGGAAAATAATGATGGTCTGACACCGAGCCGTCCGCTTACTTCGGGAGAGCTCTTTCAAGGTATGAGCCGTGCCATTCCTACAGGGCGTGTCGTACTGCCGTATGGTCTGGACGTTACCTTTGACAAGACCGTGCATCTTATCTTCCCTTCTGCCATTCGCTATGTAGACTTAGGTTCGCAGAACATCATTGCAGGGAAGGCGGAGGATGCAGAGAACGTACTGCGTGTAAAGGCTTCGGTGAAGGACTTTGAAACGGAAACCAATATGAGTGTCATCTGTGAGGACGGCTCTTTCTATGCTTTCAACGTAAAGTATGCCGATGAACCGGAGAAACTCAGCATAGAGATGAAGGACTTCTTGTCACCAACGGACGGACGACTGCCGAGCAATCGCTCTGACATTTACTTTAAGGAACTTGGTAACGAGTCGCCCGTATTAGTAAAGCTGATGATGCAAACTATCTATCAGAACGACAAGCGTACCATCAAGCATATCGGTGCACAGCAGTTTGGTATGAAGTTCCTGCTTCGTGGCTTGTATGCCCATAATGGCTGCTGTATTTCCACACTCGAATGGAAAACGGCACGAATATGCCGTACTCAGTGGATTTTATCACCTTTAAGGTGGTTGATAAGAAGATGGCGAAGCGTACCGCCATACAGGAACAACTGTTACAGCCACTTCGTGCCTATCATCAGGTGATGCAGGTGCGTGGTATGGGTAGTGAACATGCTGTGTTTGCACTCGAACAGTTTTCTCTTGCAGAAGACAAGCAGCTTGAAGTGACGCTCTATGAGAGAAATGGCGGTCGTACGCTGACCTTTCATGTAACGGCAGAAGACCTGCAACTGGCAAAGAAGATTGATAACCTCAAACTGAAATGGTAGACATTATGAAGAAGAAAATCATTTTATCGGTTTGTGCAGCGGTGGCAATGGCTTTTAGCTTGCCATCGCAGGCACAGCGACTGATACCCAAGCAAAGGGGAATAGAGGTCATGGGGAGTGTTCCGCTTATCAAGAGTGAAAAGTTCCTTGCTGCTGACAATTTCGGCATGGGAGCAGCACTCACACGATATCTGAGTCGTGAGAATTATACCTTTGTTATGGCAGAGTATGAACAGCAGAATATGCCGTACAGAAGTTATAACGTAAAACTCAAGGATGCTCTCTTGCAGGTGGGCTATATGCATCCTGTTCTCTCCGACAGAGATAAGAACGTGTTTCTTTATGGCGGCATATCCGCTTTGGGTGGCTATGAGCAGCTGAACGAGGACAAGAAGCTGCTGCCCGATGGGGCGACGCTGCTCGACCGCTCTCGCTTTGTCTATGGCGGTGCCGTGCATGGTTCGGTGGAAGTGTTCCTAACGGACAGAGTTCTCTTTCTTGTAAAGGCGCAGGGACGGTTCCTCTTTGGAACGGACGTGCATCGTTTCCGTCCTGCTGTTTCAGCTGGACTAAGGTTTAACTTTTAAGTAGAAGAAAAGATGAAGAAGATATTGAATACGATTTGGGTAATGGGTGTGCTGACCCTTGCCGTGTTTTGCCTATCTGCTTGTGATAGGGATTTGGATGTTCAGCAGTCTTATCCGTTTACGGTGGAAATAATGCCGGTTCAGAAGGACATCATAAGGGGACAGACGGCTGAGATACGCTGCACACTAAAGCGGAGCGGTAAGTTTGCCGACACTCGCTATACGATACGTTATTTCCAGTCTGACGGCAAGGGCTTGCTAAGAAATGATAACGGCACTGTCTTCAAGCCGAACGACCGCTATCCGCTGACGAAGGATGTGTTCCGCCTGTATTACACTTCGCTCTCATCTGACCGCCAGACGATTGATGTATATGTGGAGGATAGTTTCGGCAGGGTTCAGCAGCTGACCTTTAGTTTTAACAACGAGCGAGAAGAGGGCAAGAAGCCTGCATCTTCTCGCCACTAAAAACGTAATTGATGCGAACGATAAATTCTTTCATTTTACTTTGTGTATTCTGCCTGTTCTGTCAGCCGACCCTTGCCCAGCGCAGGGTGCGGCTGGCAGACTTACCACCTTTTGAGCGTGCAGTAGTAGTAGTAAAATACTTTGAGGGCATGCACAGCTGGAAGAATTATCCGTATGTTGGATATGGGCATCAGCTGCAACCTGGAGAACGTTTCACTGCGGATATGACAGAACGGCAGGCGGACTCCCTGCTCCGTGCCGACCTTTGGAAATGCTTTGAACACTTCAAAGGATATGGCAAGGATGCCCTGCTGCTGACCTTGCTTGCCTACAATGTGGGCGTGGGGCGACTGCTTGGCTATGGTAAGCACCCAAAGAGTAGGCTGTTGCGAAAAATAGAGGCTGGAGATAGGAACTTTTATCAAGAGTATATTTCGTTCTGCCGATATAAGGGAAAAGTCTTGAGTGGGTTAGTCAAACGACGAAAGGTTGAGTTTGCGTTGTTCTATATCATCTAACTATATTAAACCAAGAATTATTCCTATGATGTTACTTCTATTTTGCTGAAAAATTGTAACTTTGTAATACGATTAAATAGGATAAGCAATGAATGAAGAAACAAAAAAGGTACTCTTCGTCTTATTGAATGAGTACACAGATTGGGAAGGTGCTTTTCTCTCTACAGCCCTTCATGTTGGCGTAATACCAGGTAGTGAAATCAAGTACAGAGTGTATACAGTTGCTCCGACATTAGATGCAGTCTGTTCCATTGGTGGATTCAAAACGTTGCCCGACTATTCTTTTGAGAATATGCCCAAAGACTATGCAGCCTTAGTCCTTATTGGTGGCAATCGATGGGATTCACCTGAAGCAGAACTTGTTGCGCCATTGGTACAAGAAGCATTGGATAAGGGTAAAATCGTAGGAGCGATATGCAACGGAGCATCGTTTCTGTGTGCTCATGGCTTTTGAACAACGTAAAACATACGGGTAATGGTCTCGACCAACTTAAACAATGGGGTGGTGAAAGATACACGAACGAAACAGGATATGTGAACGCACAGGCTGTGAGTGATAAGAATATTGTTACAGCAAATGGTGTCGCTCATTTGGAATTCACTCGAGAAATGTCTCACTTCTGAAAGCCAATACCTCGGAAAAAGATTACAGCTTGGTATGACTTTTTATAAGAATGGATTTGTAAAATAGTAGTCATACTACTAAATAAAAATTGATGCGTGGAGTACATCGTCTCCACGCATCAATTTTATAGTTAGCAATCACACATACATTTTATTTTTATGGATGTGGTTCTGGCTGAGGTCCTGGATTGGGATGTTCCTCACCAGAATTCTTGTCAGGTGCTGAAACACGCTCGTAGCTCACGCCAGTAAGTGTAAAATACTTCTTTGAGGGAGTGAGGTGTACCACAGGTTTCGTAATATGCACCTTTGGGATTGAATTCCGTTTTTTTCCCTTCTCAACCAATTTACTCTGGAAAGAAGGTGTAAGTGTCCCGATGTCTCCGAAGTCTACAATGTCTCCGTTCTCAACGTGCTTTTTTGCTATTTCAGCTGCAAGTCTGAGAACAGCCTCGACTTCTGCACCAGTGAACGTTGTAGCGTGTGCCACTTCGTCACAGAAACTACGATGATCAACTCTCTTTCGTCCCTGTAGGATGTGCCTGCACAACGATTTTTTTCCTTTCAAATTTCCAACTGTTCCTTTACGCTCCTTTAGCGTATAGGCAATAGGGTCTGTTCGCCATAGTAACTAGTCTTGCCCCTCGATTGTTAAGCCTTTGGAGGCTGGGGCTTTATCCTCCTCAGGCTTGTTAGTAGATTTATATCACAAAGGTAAGAAATTTCTTGACTATCTCCAAGAAAAACACATACTTTTTTTGACACTTATCAACCCTTTTTCGCAAAAGGGTTCACCTAAACGAGTAAAACTATCTACCTATTATCAGAAAAAGGTCTACCTTTTTCCGCCAAAAGGGTCTACCTTTTTTCAATTAAAAAGGTCTACCTTTTTTTCACCGAAAAAGGTAGACACTTTTTGAAGAAACTGGCAAATCTTTTCTGTAGATTTGGATATGGTTAATTAATAACCCTAATGAGAATATGCAGTATTTGGCTTTCACCTTGTCCGCCAATTTTCAATTCATCCGCATAGTTGTAGATGATGTCCTCAATCTCTGTCTTCATATCTCTGATAATTTAATGGTTCATACTTTTATGCTGTTGCTTTCATTCTTCGGCTTATAAGACCTCGATTGGCATTGACAAGGTTTACAATTTGCTCGTGATATTCCGTATTCTTGTTGCATACCCCACGACTTTGCACCACTTCCAAAGTTCGTAATGATACTTCAATGGTTTCTATTCGCTTGCCTTCAATGGTAGCCGAAAAGGATAAGGGAGTCTTCCTTAAGGTAGTATGCATTAGAAAATACGCAATGGTGCATTGATACACCTTCTTCCAAATGTTCCTGCACGCTCTCCAACACGTGGACTTGGATTATGCCGTCCGTAAAACAGATACCGAAAAAAACTTGGATTTGAGTTCCTTGAAAGCGTTTTCTCATCTTCGATTGCCTTCTGCTGCTTCTGTTCTATCTCCTCCCTTTCACGCAATCTGAGAAGTTCCTCATGTCTGCGGTCGTGTTCGCCTTTAAGGTCTTTTGGGCATAAATATTTGGATTATGAATATCCTTTCCTAATCTTCTAAGTGTATCTACATAATCACTCCAAAGAGAAATGTCTGTTATCTCATAGCCGTTACGAACTGCAATTTTGTAGGACTGCCATAGTTCCTCAAAAGTCCTCCTGTTGCCAAGAAAGTAACGTAAATGGTCTGTGCTACCTGCCTTTAGTAATGTTTCCACACGGCTGTCTGTAAGCAATGCAGGAATAAGATGGGTAGGCACGATGCCATAGAAATTATCCTTAAAACCATTTCTTTGAAGTTTATTTGTAACCTTGAACTTCGGATATATGGGTGAGTAGGCAATATGCTGATAGGCTTCATTATCGTTGCGTATCGCCATAGGGCTATAATAGGAAAAGGTATCAACATAGTGTCCCAATACCCTCTGTATGGCAACCACAGTTTTTCGTCCCTGCATATTCCACCAATATTGCCCAATCTCAATTATAGAAGTCTGTGCTTTGTAACCTTTCTCCATACCCACAACAAGTAGGAACATACGTAATACTTGAAACTCTCCACAAGTAGTAAGTATGGTGAAATACTGCTTCTGCTGCAACTTGCGTTCGTAGGTTTCCTTGACCTGCAACTTTGCCCTGCAATGAGGGCAAGTGCAAGTTTCTCTATGTTTGTTCATTACCCAACTATGCCCACAATCCATACAAGTGGTACGACCTTTTGGCAAGCGGTAGGCGAAGTGGTCTATGCACTCACGGAATGCCCACTTGCTTTGTGTCTTGGTTATCGGGCGAAGATGCTTGCTTTGTTCCAAAACTGCCTTTCTCAAATTTGTTTCTCGGTTTCATAGGCTTAAAAAAATCGAATAGTGATGGTTGTACTTGGGTTGCTATGTTCTCAGTCTTTTTTCACTCGTGCGTTACGGCTCTGTAACTTGGCAAGTTCCTCACGCTGATATTGCTTAATGGCTTCCTGCCTTGCTTCGGCTTTTCTCCTCCTCTGTGAGTTCCACAATATGATTTACTGCCACTCTGCAAGTGATTTCCTTTCCTACTTCAATTTCATCCTCGTCATAGTAGTGTACCGCCATTGAGTAGATTTCATCGTCCTCAAAGCCATTGCAGCCATTCGCTCTGCACTTGGTTCAAGAATGTAGGTGATACACTCCTCGATGCTCTTGTTAGGCTTTCATCAGTTGGGTGCAAACAAATGGGTCTGTCGCTGCACGCTGATTGAGATACTCGGCTATTGCTCCGTGAAAAATGTTCTGTTCCTTTCATAGTCGTTTAATGTTTGAGGGGATTTCTACTATTTGATTGATACTACCATACAAATAGGCTCTTAGGCTGGTGCGGTCGGGTGCGTAATACTCTGCCCAATGTCCGTATTGATTGACCAAGATACTTTCTTCAATACGTCCATAAAGTCAAACCGATAACCCATAAGGGGTACGGCTGTACGGAAATAGGTGTTTGAGTTCACCGCTTCACATAGCCAATTCTTTTCCTCACGGCTCATCATTTCGCCACGATAGAGTTTCATACGCAGGAGATATACTTTGCTATTACAAAGGCTCTCCAACGGGGGAACGTCCCATTGTACAAACTTAATTGCCAACACTTGCTCACTTTTTTCAGCCGTAGGGTTAATGCGGTAATGAGAGGAGGAGCTATATCCTTTTCTGTTCATCGAAGATGTTGTATTTACTTTTTGCTTATCCATAGCGACATTTTTTTTATGCGTCCAAAGATCGGAGTATGCTGATTCCTTTTTGTAGCAAAATAGAGGTAGCGGGGCGGGCTTGCACAAGGTTTTGGCGGAAAATACTACCCGTAGGTGTGGAGATTTTCCAGACAAACCAAGCGGCACAGACCTTTTGAAAGCCACAAGCCCCGTACTACCTTTGCGGATAAAAAGGGAACAGCATCCGTCTCCTTGTCATCGCATATCGTGGAGCATAGGAAAAGAAGCAAAAGTGCAACGCCCGTAGTGGGAAATAGAAAAGGTGGCTATCTCAAAATGCGAGATAACCACCTGATGAAATAACATGAAAGGTTTTACAGAGCTGTGCTTCTCAAAGCACGCATAGCAGGATGGCACAGAGAATAGCCAACCAAAATAGAATGCTCAGCAGCGCAAATGTTACTTTTAGAATTACCCTGACTATAAAGCGCAGTATCAGAAAGCCTGCAATGACTGACACGGCAGTTACGACTTGCGGCGTTACTATCTTTCGAGATAAGCCAAATGACACCGATAACGACGGAAAGCAGGATAGCGAGTTCGATGAAGCGTGTCCAACCGAAGCGACGGACTTGCTTGGGAGAAGTCGGCTGCTGCTTGATATTATCGGTTTTGTTCGATGCGTCTGCCTTGATGAAGGCAGGTGTGTGGACATCTTGATTCATGATGATTGTATTCATATCGGAGCTTTTTATAGTTTCAAGAGCAATAACAAGATACTCTTCCACACAAAGCCAAGTGTTTGTAAAACTATTGGTGTGTGGAGAAGAGTGGTTATCTTGGCTCTTGACACTACAAAAGCTCCCGATGGTGTTACATCAAGTCATGTTCTCACTATCGACGGTTGGCAGACCATTAACCTCGATAAGCAGAACGATTGTCCCTGTCAGTTCTGTGTAGAGTTTCTCATACTCTGGACTCGCCCCAAAGTCGTCTGTCAGTTCATACTTGTCGAAAACGCTTTGCACAGCCTTATTCTTCAGAAGCATTGGTGTTAGTCTTTCAGGAAGAGGAGAAGGGAGTTCTTTCTCGAACTCATTCTCCAAGACGGATACAAGCGTGTCGTACTTGGAAAAGTGCAAACCTTGGTATAAGACTTCACTTGCCATTGTCTCAGCTTCGGGATGGGAAAAGCCTTGTGCCACTGCATCGCAGTAGGTGGTAAGGGCTTCATCGGCTCTTGCCGTTATGAATGGTTTGTCACTCAGCATTTCGGGGAAATGCTCACTGAGATAGTTCTCCAACTTCAGACGGAAGTAGGACAGTTCTTTCTTTGTTGTTGTCATAATCTTCTTGGTTTAGGGTTGTACATTATTTTGAGTGATGCCCATAGCAACTTTGAACTTGTCTAACTTGCCCGCCAACTGTTCCATATCGTGTTCTATCTTCTTATTGGTTATACGGGCATAAATTTGTGTCGTTTTAATGTTGGTATGTCCCAACATCTTCGACACACTTTCCATAGGAACGCCCTTGCTGAGCGACATGGTCGCAAATGTATGCCGGGCAAGATGAAAGGTCAGATTCTTCTTGACACCGCAAAGGTCGGCAATTTCTTTTAAATATGCGTTGGTTTTCTGATTCGTTAGGATGGGAAATAGTTTGCCGTTCCGATAGGTCTTATGACTGTACTTGGCAATGATACTCTTGGGAATATCAAGCAATAAAACATTTGTCTCCACACTTGTTTTCTGCCTCTTGGTCATAATCCACTGCTTATCATCAAGTGTTACGATATTGTCCGGTGTGAGATTGGAAACATCAATATATGCCAGACCTGTGAAACATGAAAAGATGAAAAACATCCCTTACTAACTCCAAGCGTTGAATAGCAAAATCCTTGTTGGCTATCTTCATAATTTCCTCATCCGTGAGAAAACCACGATTTACCGGCTCCAAGTGGAAACGATGATTGAGGAATGGGTCGTGAAGAAGATAGCCACGCTTTTTGCGCATAGATGGTCACGGTTTTCAGTGCCTTCAATTTCTTGACTGATGTGTTATAGGCACACCCAGCCGCCGTACTCAGATATAACTCAAAATCCTGTACTACGGATGGCGTGAACTCTGCCAGTCCAATATCTTTCTTCCCATACTTATAGATAAGGAATTCTGCGAAATGCCTTCTTAAAACGCTGTACTTTTGCAGGCTGTCCTTGCTGATGGTATGTCCGACACGCTGTCTGACATCTTCGTTGAACTTGTCGAATATAGGGAGAAAGGTCGTGTACTCCCTGTCTTTCCCGACAAAGAATGAGCGGATTTTATCCAATGACAAGGATTCATCATCCTCGAATTTGTGGTAAATGTTATTCAGCATTGTGGAAATGGAGTCCAATGCGGCATTAGCGGATAAGGCTTCTGCCGTCCGACCTTTGAGCCTGCTGGTAGTGTTATTCCACAGCGACTTGTCCACGAATATTTTCGTAGATCCGAAATTAGCCATCTCTCCGTTAAGGAATACTCGGAGCATTACAGGCGACTTTCCTTCTTTGTTCTCATAGTTTGAGCGTAGGTAGAAGGACACCTTGAAATTTGTTCTCATAATGCATCATTCTTTTGTGTAGCACTCGGCTGCAAAGTTAATACTTAATACCTTGAAAAAGAAAGAGTTGATGCCGTCAATATGGTATTCAAAATCCCGTCACTGCTACATTTTTTGCTACTGCAATTTTTGTGTAGCAGTAAGTGTAGCAGAAATTGACCGAAAGATGACTGTCAAAATATAGGGTTATGCCGTCAGGCTATGGAGGTATATACAAAGAAAAATCGTTGTAAAACCTTGATTTTACAACGATTAGCTAATTTTTGAAGGCTAAATTGACAACCCTTGTGAAGTCCTTTTGAAGCCTATTAGCGGAGAGAGAGGGATTCGAACCCCCGGTGCCTCTCGGTACGACGGTTTTCAAGACCGTTGTAATCGACCACTCT
>BNJU01002520.1_pt1 | contig 43763 bp, 41 predicted proteins | sample 8539281 | NCBI WGS metagenome assembly BNJU01 (sample SAMD00202456, study PRJDB9452) | human saliva metagenome | isolation source: human saliva | place: Japan
ATGATAAATTTGTCTTATCTAACGGTAAAATCCCTTTGTTACTAAAAATGAAATAGTATTTTTATTAAATTAATAATATTTTACTTTTTCATTGTATAGTCTCCTTAAACTGTAATAACACTAACATCCATCTCGAATAGTTTCTTACGAATCTCAATATCTCTTTCTGCTTTTTATAATTTAGCTCATTTTGTAAAGTATTTAGTTTTTTTAGCTTCTTTTTCCTTGAGTGGCATTAACCCTTCATTTTTTTCTGATTCTGATTACTTGTATTTAATACTTTTTAAAAATTTTATTTTTTTATTTAAATACTTTTTACACAACTTTTTTATAATCATTATTTATCCAGTTTCTATAATTTATCCAAATTGCATCATAAAAGCGGTTCGCCTATCAACTTTTTGAATATATAATTTTCCTTCTGGAAAAATATTTTTTTATTATGGACTTGTATAGTAGTAACAACCTGATAAATATCATCGTGCGGAATAGTTTTATAGTCTTTCGTTGACAGCAAAGGAAGTAAATAGCACTCATTATCAAAATCATACACCCAATCATCCATTAATCTGACATTATAACCACAATGTATCATTTTATCAAACAAAACTTCAGCCATCGTAAAGGCAAAATCTCCTTCGTGTCCTCTATCCATTTCCTTCAAATTACCAAAATTTTTCTTTCAGTTTTTTCCAAGAAGGTTTTTCGACATATTTTAGCTTAATTTTAGGCAAAAATTCAAATTCCGTTATTTTTAACCACTCACTTTTCTCGAATTTATTGTCAAGTATGAAAAATGTTTGACTTTTACTATATTCATAATCCTTCCAGTTTTTTAAAATTTCTCTGTAATAAAGTTCAGTATTTCCTTCTGATTTAATTCATTACCGTATAAACGATTATCATCTATACGGCAATCTACATAAAAAAATCACCTTTATCAAATTCTTCAAGATAGCTTCCGTAATTATTATATGGATATTTTAAAAGAGAAATATCAATCTTAGAATCTTTTAATGAAATTTTTTTCTTTAATAAGTGAAAATATATTTGATAAAAATTTTCTTCCTTTCTTTTTCTTGATATTTTTTTCATCATAGTTATATATTGTTTTTACATTTCCAGAAACGATGATTTTTTTCTTTCCATTAATTTTCTATTCTTCTCAAATCTGTTTTTATCAGGATTTACTAATTTTAAATAATTCAGTCTGTCATAATTGAACCAATTTTTCAAAAAGCCTGTACCAAAGAATCTTTATAATTAAGGTTCATTTGAGATCCATTCCAATTTTTTCATTCCTTCAGGAAAATATTTTTCGTGAAAAAGATGAATATTAATGCCCACTGACATTTTTTTATCAGTAGTTCCACCCCAACAAATAAAGGTAATAAGTAATATCCAGTTTCAATCTCATAAATATATTGATATTCTCCTATTTCCTTCAATTCTACTTTTTATCCTTTTTTTCTGTCAAAAATTCAGAAAACACTTCTGCAATCTTCATTTTTTCTGGACTTCCATAATAATAATCCAAAAGCTGCTGTGTATCGTATTCTCAATACACTAGGCAATTTGTTTTCAAACTCGCTTAAATTCTTATTCACAAAAATTCTCCTAGTTTTTGTCAAATTATTTCAAAGCCATTTCAGTACAAATTAATCAAATTTTCAATTATTTTATTGCATGCTTTCTTCTGCAATCTCCATCTGCACTGAAATATCCTTTTCTTTCATAATTAAAGACTCTTTCAATTCTATCCTTCAGAATTTTCAAATATTTTTCCTTGTATTTTTCTATTTCGCTGCATTTTTATTAATTTCACATTCCCAAATCGTAATGACACTAATATCCATCTCAAAAAGCTTCTCACGAACCTCAATATCCCTCTCTACATTTCTCCTAAACTTCTTTTTCCAATATTCAGTATGTGTCTTAGAAAAGTTGCAATTTTACAATTTTTCATGCTCTATGCCAAAAAGCATCCGTTCACAAATATCGCAGTATTGTATTTTTAAAATAAAAATATCAGGCGTTCCTGGAAGCTGTGAATAATTTACTCTGTATCTGTATCCCATCTTATAAAGCAATTTGCGGATATAGATTTCAGGTTTTGTATTTTTTGATTTTATTCTTGCCATGTTCTGCTTCTTGTGAGAGGGTTTTTTTCTTTTTCATTTTTATTATTTTTCCTTATAAAAAATTAAAAAGATATTTTTTTATGTTATCTTCAATATATTTTTTTAAATCCTTTTTGTATTAATTTTTCTCGAATTAGATATATTTTCCTCTTTTTATATTCTAATAAATATTTTTTTCTAATAGTTGTATACTTTTGGTCTATTAACTTACTATAAACTTCACTTATCCAAAGTATATAAAAACATTTTTGATTAGTCATTTCAAAATTTGATTCTTTATATCTTTCTTGTATATTAAAATATTTTTCGACTAAATCTTTTACTTCTTCAAAATTTAGATTTTCTGAAAAATTTCATCATAATATTTATCAAATAGTGCTTTTTGGTTGGTTGCCCTATCTGATTTCCCATTTTTTTGAATATATTAATTGTGCTAAAATTTCTATTGAAATTCTTTTAGTTATATTTTCCTCTTTTATTCCAGTATCTCCAGATTTTCTTATATAAAGTATTCTCTTGTTTTAAATACTGTCCAAGTTCAATTTGAATGTTACTTATAGATTTTAAATTTATAGACGATACTGCATTTTTGGCTATTTTGTGTATTCAGCAATATTATTTGTCAATTCATAATTTTTCAGTTTGAAATATTCTAACTATATTTCAGCAGATGATAATTTTACATCATCAAATTCCTCTTTAAAAATTTATATATACTCCTAATAGTTTGCCCACCATTAACAATTTGAAAATCCTTGTAATTCACAACTAAACTTTTTTTCATTCCATTGGTAGCATTGATATTTTTTTAGTTGTTATTGTTATACCATTATTATACATAAAAAAATTTGTTAGGATCTTCGTCAATTGTCCTTATTATATTTTTATTAAATTTAGTTTCTCCAAGATAACCTCTAACATTATCGTATAGCAATCCTAAATATAACTCCTGCCCTTTTTAAAAATACTATAACTTCTATATTAGTATTATTTCTTAATTCTTCATCTTTTACATGTTATTCTTATTAAAGTTATAAGAGGAAGTTTTACTAAATATGATTTTTGAAGAGGATAAACTCTTCTTCAAATGTCATTACTGAATCTACATCCACTAAAAATTTTGACGATATATCATCTGGGAACATCTGAAGATATTCCATAATCTCATCCAAAGTTATACTTGTTATTTTTTAAATCATATGTCTCTATAGAATGTTTTTAAACTCATTTCTATTTAAATCTAATGGTTTATTTTCATTTGAAATCAAAAAAATAACTCTGTACTCCAAGAATCATCTGAGTTGTATTTTTTTCAATAATTTTTCTTTATAAATTTTTGGAAATTTCATCAATCTCATCAGTATTTTCAGAATATATAGAATTCAAAAAAATTTAGAGCAATCAATTACAGAGCCCAATTCTTGAGATTTATTGTTATTAAATTTCTCTCGAAATTTAAAATTAAATAACATAATTCTATTATTTTTCTTCATCTATATAAACTGCATCAATACCCTAAATCATTATTTCCTTTTATGAAATACTTTTATCTATAAAATCTGTATCAATTATAGAATGAATAAGCTCTTCTAAATCTTTATTATCAGTTATACATTCTAATATAAATAAATAAAATCCAAATCTTTTTATTAATTTCCGTCATTTCTTTTATATTAAATCCTTTAAAAACCCTAAAGAATAATATTTTTCAGAAATTTTGTTTATTAATTTAAAATCATTTAAATTTGCCATTTAATAATTATCCTTCCTCTATTTTCAGAAAAAAATTATACGCTAAACTCTCAATTCCTCCCTATCCTCCACAATTTCATCCTTATACTTATCCAAAATCGGATTAATCTCTATTCTTCACAAAATCCTCAGTTTGCTGTCCTGCAAACCCAGTATAATTAGCTGAAACCAAGATTCCTTCCATGTCTTCCGCTTTAAGTCCTAATCTACCGTCTTTTATAATTCTGTCAATTAATCTGTTAGGCTTCCCATTCAATTTAATTTCCTTTGTTTCTTCCATAGAAAGTTCTCTATAATTTCATGAACTTCCTGTCTATCCATTCCTTTTTTTACTGATTCCATAATGATGTTTTCAGTTGCCATAAATGGCAATTCCTTTTGAATATTTGCTTCAATTACTTTTGGATAAACAACAACTCCGTCCATAATGTTAAGCCAAATAATCAAAATTGCGTCCACTGCCAAGAATGCTTGTGGAATTGAAAGTCTTTTACTTGCAGAATCATCCAACGTTCTTTCAAACCATTGTGTTGCAAAAACTAATGCTCCTGTTTGTGAGCTTGAAATCACGTATTTGGCAAGTGATGAAATTCTTTCACTTCTCATTGGATTTCTTTTGTATGCCATCGCACTTGACCCAATTTGATTTTTTTCAAATGGTTCTTCCAATTCTTTCAAATGTTGCAGCAATCTAAAATCGTTTGTAAATTTGTGAGAAGATTGAGCAATGTTTGATAATAAATTCAAGATTTGTGCGTCCACTTTTCTATCGTAAGTTTGCCCTGAAACACCTTGTTTTTTACCAAATCCAGCTTTTTCAGTAACTAATTCATCCAACTGTTTTACTTTTTCAAAATCTCCTTCAAACAATTCTTTAAAACTAGCCTGAGTCCCAGTAGTTCCCTTTTAACTCCTCTAAATCTCAAGTTTTCCAATCTAAATTCCAATTCTTCAAAAATCAAGAAGTAACGAATGAAGCCTACAAAGTTGCTCTTTTTCCAACAGTAGTAAGCTGTGCTGCTTGGAAATGAGTAAATCCTAAAGTTGGCAAATCTTTGTATTGCAACGCAAAATCTCTCATTTTTTCAATCAAAGTAAGCATTCTTCTTTTAACAACAAGTAATCCTTCCTTAATTTGAATCAAATCAGTATTATCTCCAACATATGCACTTGTTGCTCCCTAAAGTGAATGATTTTTTTCTTGCATTTTTTTCGCCTGTTCTCCATAAGTATGGACATGAGCCATCACATCATGTCTCAATTTTTTCTCAAATTCTGCTGCAACTTCAAAATCCACATCATCCTTGAATTTTTTAAGTTCCTCAATCTGCTCATCCGTAATAAAATCAAGCCCAAGCTCTTTCTCAGCCTCCGCCAAATTAATCCATAGCTTTCTCCAAGTTCTAAACTTAAACTCAGGTGAAAAAAATATGCAACATTTCCTTACTCGAATATCTCTCCGCCAACGGATTTGAATATATGCTCATATCTGCCATTTCTAATTCCTCCCTACTTATTTTTATTTATACTTTTTCTTCCTTTTATTATTTTCACAATTTCCGCATTCCAGTCCTGTATTCCACCAAAAATCAATCACATTTGTATATCCTTTTTCAATTAATTTTAATGCTGCTTCCCTACTTCGTCTTCCGCTTCTGCAATAAACTAAAATTAAATCGTCTTTATTTTTCAATTTTGCTTCTGCCTCATTTTCAATAGTTTCCAATGGAACAGAAATCGCATTTGGAATATGCCCTTCGTTATATTCTTCCAAAGTTCTAACATCTACAACTATAACTTTTTTGAGTTTCCATCATCTTTTTAGCTTCATCTGAAGTTATCTTTTTTTATATTCTGCTTTTTTCCATTTTTTTGACTTCTTTTGACATTGTTAAACTCTGTTTTTCATTTCCTGTTTTTACTACAAGAAAATCCAAATACAGAAAAATAATCCAATCATTGTCAGCAACATTATTTTTTTCTTATTTTCATTTTATCTCCATTTCATTATCCAAATTTTTTTATTTCATAATTTTTTTCTCAAATTCAATATCTTCTTTTTCTTTTATAAAATTTCTTATTTCTATCCAAAAGTCTTTTTCTAAATTCTAAAACCTTATCTTTTGAATTTATTTCATTTCCTAAACGATAGTTCATATGATCTTCAAAATTTTTCAGTATTAAACGCAAAACTTCGATGTTTTTTCTTTTTTTGTTAATTCTGCCACTATAATGTTTTTCTGTACTATATGCCAAATGAATTTTTATATATTATTAAAAATATATTTTTATTTTTTCCTTTTACAATTTCTGTATCTTCAGGAATATAAAAATTTATAATTTCCATTTTTATCTTTATAATCAAATTCATACAAAAGAATTACTCAATATTCTTAGGATACTAGATTTTTTCTTCTTCATCAGAACGACAATGAGATATTCTATCACAAATTTCATCTAAACTTTCTTCAATACTTTTTTTCCATTTATACCACCAGAAAAACTACAAAAACTTATCAAAAAGAAACAATATCAAATTTTTTTGCTCATAATTTCCTCCAACTTCAAAAATTACTTCACAAAACTCTCCCCAAATCATATCTATAAATATTCTGACTTCTTTCAGGTCCCTACTGAAATCATTGAATATTTAGCATTTCAATTTATTTTCAATATATTCAACATATTTTTTTACAGTTTTCAGGCAAGTCTTCGTAATGTTTTATTTGAGTAATATCTTCTTTCCATCCATCTAGTTCTATCGTAAATTATTTTTCAAATCTTTAGATTTTTCTCAAGTTTCCAGGATAAGAATAGCATACTTTTCCATCAATTTCGTAACCTACTGCCACTTTTATTTTTTCAAATCCAGTCAATACATCCAGTTTTGTCAATACAATATCTGTCAATCCGTCAATTAAGACTGCATATTTCCCAATTACCAAGTCAAGCCATCCACATCTTCTAGGACGCCCAGTTGTAGCACCAAATTCATGTCCAACTTTTCTCAAAGTTTCTCCGTCTTCATTTTCCAATTCTGTAGGGAAAGGTCCTTCTCCAACTCTTGTTGTGTAGGCTTTCATAACTCCAAGCACTCTTGAAATTTTTGTCGGTGCAACCCCAGTTCCTACTGTTACTCCACCAGATGTTGGCGATGACGAAGTTACATAAGGATAAGTTCCATAATCAATATCAAGCATTAACGCTTGTGCCCCTTCAAAAAGTACAACTTTTCCTTCTTCAATCCCTTCATTAATTTCCACAACTGCATCAATAATTCTAAATTTAATCTTTTCAGCAAGTTTCATAAATTTATCATAAAGTTCTTCCAAATTGAAAGTTCCTTTACCGTATCTAACTAACATATCATTTTTTTCATTTACATTCCAAGTAAGTTTATCTCTAAATCTTTCTGGCTCCAATAAATCTCCAATTCTAATTCCATTTCTAGCAATTTTATCGATGTAGCAAGGTCCAATCCCTCTTTGAGTCGTACCAATTTTGTTTTTTTACCCATTGCTTCTTCTTTCGCCTTATCAATTTCAATATGATAAGGCATAATTACATGAGCTCTTTCATCAATAAATAAATTATCTAATTTTTTTCCCTCTTTTTCCAACTCATCTATTTCTTGCAGCAAAACTTCAATATCCACTACAACTCCAGCTCCAATTATACATTTTCCAGCTGAATTTATTATTCCTAGATGGCAACAAATGTAAAATGAAATTTCTCGTCATTTACAACAACTGTATGTCCAGCGTTGTTTCCACCTTTGAAACCTAACTACATAATCTGCTTTTGGAGATAAAGACATCAATTATTTTTCCCTTTTCCTTCATCTCCCCATTGTGTTCCCACAATTACAAAAAGTATTATTTTTTTCATAATTCATTCCTCCCAAATTTTTAGAATTCTCTTACTTATTTTATTGAAATGTAAAAAAATTAAAAATTTATATGTTTCATCTAAATTAAAAATTTTTATCTTTTTACTATTTATTTTTACTATATTTATTAGTTTTTCAATATTGTCTTTGCTTTATTTCTAAAATAAGAAACTTTTTCTACCAAACTATTTTTATCAACTAATGCAAGAATACTTAAAACTTTAATATTTTTCCAAAATAAAATAGGCTGATATCGCCTATTTTTGTATTTTTATTTATTTATTATTTAACAGTTTTATTTTCAATCATTTTTTTCGACTAAATTTCTAGCATGATCTCCAATTCTCGTAAAATGTGATACAACATCTATATAGTAAAGTCCTGCTTTTACATCGCATTCCTGCTTGCTCACACGTTTTATATGAGCTTTTCTTACTTCTTTTTCTTTTTGCATAAAGTTTATTGTGCAAGTCAACTACTGTAAAAGGCTTTTTTTCTGTATCATTGTTTTTAAGTGCTTCTTCAGCTGTTTCTATTATTTCTTTTTGAAATTAAAAAAATAATTTTTGCACTTCTTTATGAGCTGTTTCAGTAAATACCAATTTTTTTCTTAATTTCATATCTGACATCTCTTACAATTCCAATCGCATGATCTCCAATACGTTCCACATCACGGCACATATCTAGATACATGCTGATTTCCTCCCCATCTTTTTCAGTTATATGTTCCTGTGACAATGTTGTCAAATATTTTGTAATTTCCTGATCAATATTATTTATTGCATCTTCTGTTTTTTCCACCTTTTTCAGCAACTTTTTTTCATTATGTTCATGGAAAAAATCAATTGATCTGCTAAGATTTTTTACTGCAATTGAAATCATTGATAACATTTCTTGTTTTACCTGCCCTAATGCAATCGATGGTGTATGAACTAGCGCTGCATCCAAAAATCGTGGTTGATGTTCTACAACATCCTCATCTTTTTCTTTAATCAATTTTACGACAATGTATTCTAGAACACCAATAAATGGAAATAACAGAACTGTTGTTATGATATTAAATGAACCATGTGCAAATGCTATTGTAACCTTCGGATTCAAATGAAGAATTTTTGACATTGTTTCTACAAAAATTGAAAATGGCGATAACATAATCATAAAAAATACTGTTCCAATGACGTTAAACATTGTATGTGACAATGCAAGCCTTTTTGCTGAAGTATTAGCACCAATTACTGCGATTATAGCTGTTATTGTTGTTCCAATATTATCACCAAAAAGAACAGGCAGTGCAGCTTTTAATGTTATAAGATGCTCTTGATAGACATTCTGCAGAATACTAATTGTAGCACTCGAAGCCTGAACAAGCATTGTAATCATTGTTCCAATAAATACCCCTAAAACTGGACTATGACTAAGTTTTATTGTCAATTCTGTAAATGCTGGCAAATGTTTAAGCGGTTCCATTGCTTTAGACATCAACGTTAATGCAAAAAATATTCCTCCAAAACCAAATAAAATCCTACCTAAATTATTTATAAAATTATTTTTTACAAAAAACAGGCATGCCGCTCCTAGAAATAATATTGGTAACGCATATTCAGTAATATTAAATCCAATAATAAATGTTGTGATTGTTGTACCGATATTAGCACCCATAATAATTCCGATAGCTTGTCGTAAAGTTAAAAGTCCTGCTCCAACTAATCCAATTGTAATAACTGATGTACCTGAACTTGACTGTATTAACGCTGTTACAAGTATTCCAACTAGAACTCCTAAAAAATGGTGAAGTCGTATATTTATCCAAAAATATATCTAAGTCTCGTCTCCAGCTGCCATTTGCAGCCCGTCTCCCATATATTTTATACAGAATAGAAATAATCCTAATCCACCTAAAAATCCAAATGCCATTTTGCTGATAATTAATCGCATTCATCAAATCAATCCTCTCTTTATTTTTAATTTTTTTATTTTAACTTTAAAAATTCTATCACGTTGTATTTATACCATATCAATTTTCTACTTTTTTATCAGAATTTCAAATAAAAATAGTATGTAATTCAAAATTTATAAAATTTATTTAATAAACCTGTTCGATGACCATATAAACTTAGAATTTAATATTAAATAAAAAGGAGCTAATTCAAAACTCAATTTGAAAAAAACTCCTAAAAAAATTTTTCAATTATTTTTGATTTGCAATTATAGCAATTTCAACTCTTCTGTTTTGAGCTCTTCCAGCTAATGTTGCGTTACTTGCAACTGGTTGTTTACTTCCGTAACCACGTGAAGTTATTCTTGAAGTTGAAATTCCTTGTGATTCAAGGTAAGATGCTACTGAACTTGCACGATTTAAAGAAAGTGGATTATTAATTGCATCAGTTCCTGTTGTATCTGTATGTCCTGAAACTATGATTGTTGAATCAGGGTAAGTTTTTAATACAGTTGCCACTGAATCCAATGTATTTTTAAATTGTGGTTTAACTACATAACTGTTTGTATCAAAAGTAATATTTTCAGGTGCTGTCAATTTAATTTCACCTTCACCAGTTCTTTTTACATCTACACCAGTTCCTTGTAATTTATCTTTTAACTCTTTTTCTTGTCTATCAAAAATATTTCCAATAGCAGCTCCAACTGCAGCTCCTCCAGCTGTACCAATCAATGTACCTTTTGTATCTTTCCCAATAACTTGCCCAATAGCAGCTCCCGCAGCCGCACCAATTCCAGCACCAATTCCAGTTTTTACTAACTTTTTTTAGTTCCATCAGCAGCAGTTGTACAAGAAACCAATGCCAATGCTGATAACATAGTACTGCCAATACTTTTTCATTTTTGACTCCTCCTTAAAATTTACTCTTTTTAACTTTTCAGTTGGATTATACAATATTTTTTTATATTATTTTAATTTTTGGCTTTGAAAATGTTTTGTTTTTAAAAATTTAAAGTATTTATTTTCAATATATCAACTAATCTAGATTATAAAGATAAAATTTAAAGAGAAAAATAATTATAGTTTACGAAAAATTAAATTAAAGATTTTTATTTCCAAAAACTTTTTAAATAATTAAAGAGAACAATGAAAAATTGGCTTTTATATTATAAAAATTTTAGATTCGTTAAAAGGGGAAAAATAAAAATTAGGCTGTTCGGGTAAAATTAATAGTTGTCATTTTTTATATCATCTAGTAAGTCTTTGTGTTTTAATAAATCTTTTTAAAAGTAGTTGATTTATAATTTTATAAATTTTTATATCTGAATTATATGATTTTTTTCTAACTTAGAATATTCTTTTTAATATTTGTTTTATTTCAGTTATATCATCTTTTATTTCTTTTTGATTTTTCAAAATATCATTTAATTTTTAGGGTTATTTTTACCTTCATTTTTTGAAAAATAAAAATTTTCCAATTAATTCTTTTCTGTTTTTTTCATTTATTTACCACCTAAAATTTAAAATTTTTTCCTAGTAAATTTATTTCATCCAATAAATTTTTATAATAATTTTTAATTGTATTTTTTTCATTATCATCTTTTTTTCAAACTTGCTAATATTTTTTTCTGTTTCATTTTTAGAAGTAATCAAAGTATTTTTTTCTATTTGTCATATATTCTGAAAGTTTTTCAGAAATAAAAATTTTGTTGTTCTTTTTGTAAAGTCAGATAATTCACATAATAATGTATTATTTGCCTTTTGTAACAGTATTTACTGCTAAATCTCTCAATTTATCATTTTTATTTCCTTTATCAAGTTTAAGAATATCTAGCAATTTATTATTGTTTAATGAAAAAGTATTGGATATTTGTTTTGAGTATATCTTATCTAGGCTTTTTATTTATATTTTTAGCATTATTTTTTAAAGCTCTCGAAGACAAAAATTATCAATTATCGGTGTATCAGATGTATTGTTAATTTCAGAAAGTTTTTCCTTCTATTGTACGAAAATTATCTTTTATAATGTTTTGAGCTAATTTATCGTATTCTTCGGCTTTCTACTATATCCCTTTATACATTTTTTTCTAAAAGTTCATTAACTTTTTTTAGTTTTCATCAACAGTTGCTGTGCTTGAATTGTAACTAGGGTATCACCCTAAACTGAAAAATTTTTCGGCTACCCAGGTAATTACCCCTTGCTGGAGTAAATATCACACTTCCAATTGCTTTAAGAACTCCTCCACTGCAGACCAAAAATCCCATAATTTCTCCTCCTTATTTATCTATTTTAATGATACCTTTTTCTAATTCTTTAAAAATTATTTTTCAAGTTTTCCAAAAATCTAAATTGAAGCTGTCTGTTGTTTCCTTTTTATTTTTTTGTTCAAGGCTGGCATTTTATTTTTCAAGTTCTTCAATTTTACGTCTTTTCTTCTTCCACTTTTTATTCAGTTCTTCAGTAGTTCTTTCTAAAGTCGTCTTTTTCTCAGTTAAAATATTTTTGTAATTATTTCTAAAAATTATTTATTTCTTCTACTAAAATTTTTATATTGTTCAACAAAATCTGTAATCATTGAGTTATTAAAATCTTGAAGTAATTCCTTTTGTATAATTTTATTAACTTTTTCAATTTGTGAAAAGTTGATAATTTTTCAATTCTGCCAGCATTTCTTCTGTATATTTATTTTCTGATATCAAATCAATAATTTTTCCTGCTTCATCAAAATTTATTAATTTTTCATGTGTCAATTTTAAAACAGTTTCACGATTAAAAATACTATTTAATCTTGATGCTTCTGAATAAGCAAAAGAACTTATACCCAACAAATGATTAATTGCTGTTGATGCATTTCCTAGCATTCTTCCTTTTAGAATATCGAGCCACAAAGCTCTTTGTTCTTGCCAATCTTCAGCAGAGTTCATTATATCAATCTGAGTTCCCTAAAATATAAACTTTATCTTTTTGTATCTTGCTTTTTGAAAATACTTTTGTAATTGTTAAAAATTCTTCATTTCGTAATGTTTTTTGCGTTTACACATACAATTACGGCATTCGCATTACTGATATAATCTCTTGTTATTTTTGAACGGTAATCTATGACATCATTTAATCCAGGGTATCTACCAGACATATTTGAGTTGGCAACTTTAAATCGTCTATACCAATTTCAAGTTCTTTAACAAAAATAATGTTCTTTAGATCTTGAAGAAGTCCAACGTAGATTTCTTTTTCATTTCTTCGATACTATCAAATTCTTGATATACATCTTTTTATTAAGTAATAGGTTTTTAACTTCATCAGCATTTTAACCTGCTTATATCCTTCGATAAATGCCGTAGCTTTTTCAGTAGCATCGTACCAAATTTTGTCCCAGTCATTTTTAGTATAAAATTTTATTTTTAAGCAATTTTTTCAGAATATTTAAATTTTGTTAATGTTGCGGTTTCTGGAGTTACGTTTATGCTAGCAAGTTCGTGCCCAATAAGAGCATTTATTAAAGTTGATTTTCCTGCTTTTTATTGTCTCGACAATTGCTATTTGATAATTTGGATTTTTATATCAATATAATCATTTATTCTCCGATTAATTGATTCATTAGATTCTTCTTTAAAAATTCTTCCTTACTCAAATTATTAAGGACAATTTGTGATAAAACAATATTTTTATAGCATAGTCATTAAGTATATCATTCCAATGTATTTGTACCAATTTGTCACTATTGTCTTTTATAAATTTTTTTCATCTCAATATTTATCACCCTTTCTTAGTAATCTATTATATTTCTTTTATCTTTTATTATATCATAATTTTTACAAAGTCATATACAATATATATATATATTATTATTATTATATATTTTTATAAATGATTAAAAATTTTGAAAAGTGACAAAAAGGAACATTTCCATGCTGCTTTATAAATTTTTCTATTCAAAATAAAACTAAATCGTTCTAGTCTTCCCTCATCATATTCATAATAGTAATACAATCTTCATCGTCATAACTGTCATAGTAAGCATTAGCATAATTATTGTTGCTGTCGTAAATATTTTGAGGACTGATTCCTTTTATTTCATCTGAAATTTTATTATTATATTTTTGCTTTCCAGCATTCGCACTCATTGATATTAATGCTAATATTCCCAACATAAAAATTTTATTTTTCATTTTATTATTTTTCCTTCTTAAAAATTATTAATCCATATTATCATACATTCTTGCAAATTCAAATAATTTATCTTTTGTACTCTTTTGATAAGTCATTATTTAAACGTTTGTAGCAGTTCTTCCGCCCATCATAGGATTTCTATCTCATCATTGTTTTAATACTTTTGGATTTGAAAGTTTTTGGATTATATTAAAAATATTTTTATTTCTATAGCATACTATAATTTTTGAAAGTCAATAATCAATATTATAAAATCCAAAAATGTTTTAAAGATAAAATTATTAATTTGATTTTTTTGAGGAAATTGAATATATAATAAAAACGGATAAATAATTGTAAAAAGCAAAAATTAATAGAAATAAGAGTTTATACTAAAAACTGCTTAGACTTAGAATTTAATAAAATAAATATCCTGAAATAAGGGATTTTTAACTCTCGTATAGTTAAAAGATTTAGGTTATTGAAAATATCTATTAAAAAATTAGGAATTTTTACAAAATTGAAAAATGAAAATTAATTGGATTTTACATGCTTTTTATAAATAGCTAAAGAAGAACAAAGTTAGAGAAGGATAGGATTTGGGAGAATTTATGAAAAATATATGCTGTCCGATGGCAGGCGTTACGGATTATTCTTTTTAGGAAAAATACTTTGAAAAGTTTGAGCCTCATTTTTGTTTACTGAAATGGTAAATGCTAATTTATTGAATCGTGAAGATGAAATTACTGTAAATGAGCTTTTGAAATGTGATGATAAGGAAAAAACAGGGACTCAAATTTTTGGTGGGGATAAAAATGAGCTGGTTTCTGGAATTTTGAAATTGAAGGATTTTGAATTTAGAAAAATTAATATAAATATGGGGTGTCCGCAGCCTAAGATTATAAAAATAAGGGCGGATCGGCACTTTTAGAGAATTTTTGAGATGGTTGAGCAGGTGCTTTTGGAAACTAAGTGTATCGAGGCTGATATTTCTTAAAAATTGTGTTGATATAAGGATTTTTCAAAATCCTGAGATGGAACTGGCAACAAATATGACCTTGATTTTATCTGTGTTCATGGACGTGACTCAAGAACAGATGTATTCTGGAACTGCAAATTGAGAAATTGTTGAAAGATTAAGCAAAATGCCAAGAAATATAGAATTTTTTGGAAATGGGGATTTATTTGAGCCTATTGAAATAAAGCAGAAAATATCTTCATGCAATCTTGACGGCATAATACTTTCACGTGGGATAATTGGAAACTTGGCTTATTTCACAAACAAGGAGTAAAATTTGAAAAATAAATACGATTCAAACTTTTGATGGAACAAAAATTGTTGTTTTAGAACATTTGGAAAATATTTGGGAAAATAAAGGAGAAATAAAAGCCGTGCTTGAAATAAATAAGTTTTTATGACCATATTTTAAAAGATTTTTGGGAGAAAAATTTGAATAAAAATAGTAAAATTGTTACAGTTGAGGATTTTTATGATGAAAAATTTGAAAGGCCAAATTGATAAAATTATTTTGGAAAAAGAGATTTTTATAAAAATGATAAGACAGCTGTAATTTTAAAAATACTGGATTAATTAGATGTGTTCCAATAATTACACAAACTCAGAATTTAATAAAATAAATATTCTGAAGCAAAAAAATCTTAACTCCTTAAAGATAAAAACTTAGATTATTGAACGTATCTGTTGAATTTTATCGACTTTTACAAATATGCTTGAATCTGTTCAAATTAGCTATTAAGAATCGTATAATTAGGGTTTTTAGTAAACATAGCCACAGCTTTTGAGTTCAATTTTAAAACTGCTTTTACTATAATTGAAAATGACTGGAGAAAAGGGATAAAAAATGACAAGAAATAATGAAAAATTTTGTTATTGATAGAAAATTGAAATCTATAAATAAGAATATGATTTGTTAGTCGACAATTTTAATAATGAGCTGTTGAAAAAGAAATTTGATAAACCGTTTAATGAGAATTTGATGAGAGAAAATTGATATTATTGGAAAAATTGATGAGACAAACAAAGATTTTTGAGATTATAGAAACAAATAATTTTATGTTGAAAAGAAATGTTTGAATCTTTTGTGAAAGAAGACTATTTGAGGGAATTTCAGAGGATAAAATTTTAAGGGTAAACGGAAGAGGATTGAATCCAGAGCAAATGATAAATGTATGTTTTAAGTACGAATAAACTGATTGAATTTTTGGATTTTTCAAGGAAGAATATTTGAAGATAGTTGAGAAATTGAAAGAGAATAAGTCAGGAAATATTGGGGAAAGAGACATTTTTAAAAAGAAGCTATGGAAGAACTGGAAAATGAGGATTTTGAGAAGGAATTTCAAGAGAGTATAAGGAAAAATATAAAAATGTTAAGAAGAGAAATTTGGGAAAATTATCACAAAAATATGTTTAGAATTTGATGAAGAAGGTAGAAAATTTAATGTTTCAGCAGAATTTATCAGCTTTTGATGAAAAATGAAGGAATATTTTTGATGAGAAAAATTTTAAGAGAGGATTTGAGTTTTTAATATAAATTGCATAGGTTAGTGAAAAAGAAAGGGACTGGAAGAGATAATTACTGACATTGAGGGAATTGAGCAGGAAAATAAATTTTTAAATTCTATTTGTGATAAACTTGAAGAAGAAAATAAAAAGTTGAAGGAAGATTTGAGAAAACACAGGAATAAAGAGGCTGAGAAGACGATTGAAAAACAGAAAAAAGAAATTGAAAAATTGAGTATTCGGATAAAAAGTCTTGAAAAAGAAATTGAAAATATGGAACAGGATGAGAATATTGAAGTAGTTGAAAATGTGAATATAAAAGAGTTGTCAGAAGAAAAGACGATAGACTTGACGAATCAGAATGTAAAAGTAGTTGGTGGTAGATGGAGTCAAAAAGTTATTGAAAAAGCTGAAAAATATGCGAAAGAAAAAGGGTTTAAGATAGAATTTATTCATGCTACAGCTGTTTTTAGAAACTCAGATAAATTAAAAAATTCAGATATCGTAATCTTTGATACATCTTACAACCTCATTCAGCATATTACAAGCTAGCTGTGGATTGAAAAATATACAGGATTTCAACTTCAAATTTGGATAGAATTAAAAATCTTTCTAAATAATTTATTGTAATTTTATGTTTTACAAGAAATAAAAGTGTTATTTATTGAATTTTTAAATTTTTACAAATACTTGTTCGATAATCATAGAAATTTAGAATTTAATAAAATAAATATCTTTAAAGCAAGGGGTCTTGAACTCCTTTAAAGATAAAAAGTCTTAGGTTATTGAAAATATCTAATGACTAAAAATGAAGAAAAGGAGAAAAATAAAAATAATTTTTTACAAATATAAATGACAAATTGCAAAACAGCAGCCTGGCAAAAGGATATTCAATTTTGTATTGATTATGCTGAAAAACAGGGAGAAGATCTTGTCGCTGGAAAATGGAAGCTATGATGTTGATTATAATGGAATTAAGATGAATGTAGGGAAATATTTTACAAAAAGGAAAAATGATAAATTTTTGGGAAAGCCATAAAAGATATTTGATGTTCAAATTATGATTGATGGAAGTGAAAGGGTTGCATTTAACGTGATATTCGTAATATGGAGGAAAAAGTTTCTGATCCTGAAAGAGATTTGGTTAGTTTTTAGAAGGAAATAAATTGTTTGATATTGTTATTGAAAATGGAGATGCTTATATTTTTTCCGAATGATGTCATAAACCTGAACTTGATATTTTGGATTCTGAAAAATGAAGAAGAATGTAGAAATAAAAAGAAAATTGTTACAAAAGTTGTCTTTAAAATTGAAATATAATTTTAGAAATTGTAAAAGCAGGAGGTGAAGATGAATTTTCCAGAACCATTAAAAACGAGGAGACAAAGTATTTTTAGTCTGTACTCTTCGCCTATTCTAGGGAAGATATTGAGAATGCAAGGAAGTTGTAAAAAGTTGGATTTGAACCTGTGTGGGGAGAGCCTCTTTTTGAAGATATTGGTGGATATATGGCGGGAACACCCAAATAGAGTAAAGGATTGCAAGAGCTTTTTCTGATGATGAGATTATGATTTTTGCGTGAGAGGTGGGTTTAGCGCTCACAGCTTTTGATAGTTGGATTATGAATTGATTAAAAATAACCCGAATGTTTTTGGGGATATAGCGATGTTACTAATTTAAATATTGTTTTAATCAGAAGTGTAATTTGGGAACTTTTCATGGACCGATGGTAAAATCGAATATGTTTGATGATTTCAGTGATTTTACGAAAAATCTTTTTGGATGTGCTGATAAGGAAAAAGGAGAAAAATGAAATTTGAAAAATCCGATAGATGAAGAAAGTGGAATGGAAAAGAAAATTTTACTCTTAAATAAGAAAGATTTTGAAAAATAAAAAATAAGCGGTGAAATAGTTGAGGAATTTATCAATAATTGTTACAACTTTGGGAAACTGATTACGAAATTGATACAAAAGGGAAAATACTTTTTTATTGAGGAAATTGAGGAGGAAATAAGTTCAGGATTGATAGAATGATGACTCATTTGAAATATGCTGAAAATTTGATGATTGTAATGGAGTTTTATTTGAAAATTTTGCAGGATGTGAGAATACTTATGGGGAAAATTATGAGCTGATGGATCTTTTGAAGATTTTTAAGGATTATAAAAACCTTTAATTTATGGGCTTGAAAGTGACATGAAAAACCTGATCTGGTCATGGTTCCGCTTAGCTAAAATGCAGTGTAGAAATTGGGGAAGATAAGAATGAAATTTATTTGAAAAACATATTTTTGAATGAATAATTATGAATAATTGCTATCATGAGAATAGTAATTATTTTTTATTTATTTTATTATACAATCTATATAGATTAAATCTTATTATAAAAGTTATTTTATCTGTTTATTTAATTACAAGGGCTTTGACCCTTGTTAAAATAACTTTGCTTTTTGAAAAATTAATTTGAAAATCAATAGACATTTTTATCATTAACTCTTTTCTCCGATAAAAATCAAGCAATTTTTTCTTCCAGTATTTTTAATGAAGAATAAAAACACATCTTCATTTTTAAACACAAGTTTTTTCTTACTCTCTTTAACTGCTTAAATTTTTCATTATTGACAATTTATCAGCCTTTGTAAAAATTATATAATATTCAATTCCAAAATGTTCCAGCCACTTTCAATATCTCCATATCTTCGCCCGTTGGTATTCTACGCAACCAGCAAAAAGGAATACAACTTTTTCACGATTTGACATAAGATAGCTCTTCAATTGTTTTTCCCTCAGTTTTTCTTTTTACTGAATCAGGCACTTTCGCAAATCCATATCCTGGCAAGTCATAAAAATGAATTGCATTATTTATCAAAAATAATTTATAAGTTGTGTTCTTCCTGGGTTTTACTTGTTCTTGCAAGATTTTTCTTTGTAAGAGAATTTATAAGTGAAGACTTTCCAACATTTGATCTTCCAATAAATGAAAATCTCACAACGTTGTTAAATTTTGGATAATCCTTTCCATAACTGCTGATTTTATGAATTCCTGACTTATTTATTTCCATATTTCACCTCTTTTTAATTTTTAAATTCTTCCTTGCTTTGTTCCAGCGATGCTCATCAGGCATAAAATACCAAATTCCATTTATCATTTTTCCATCTCCAGTACTTCATACTGATCAATATTTGACTGATGTACAAGAAATGCTGGCAACACTGACAATGTTTTAATCGGATTTACTGCAATATCCATATGCTGTTTTGAATAATTATATACTAGGCACATATTTCCATCCAGATGGGGCAACTAACTTTTTAGCGATTCTCGAATAACCTGTCTTGACGTTCATCACGCTTAAAAAGCTGTGTCACTTTTTCTATGTCTTGTATATGCAAGCGCCATTCTTCCTTGTAAATTATAAACTTGCCCTTGATTAAAAATGAAACACTTCCTGATCAAAATAGTCCTGATTAAAACGTATGATTTGAAAACAACATTAACTCCTCCAATTAAAGTCGTTATATTCATAACATCTTCAAATCTAAATCTTACGTGATAATTAATTTTAGTTTCGACAAATTTTCCACAGCGTCAATCGTACATTGCACTCCTCCAAAATGGTGTGAATGTGTAATTTTATCCCTGCTTATAATTTTCACACGGAATTTCCTGCATAAGTATCACGTGGAATGAAATCATTTTCACCTGTGCCAAACATGGAACAACCCTTTATAACAATAAGCCCTGTCACTTCTAGACCCTTCCGTAGGCTGATTAGCATAAGCATCGACTCCTATCACAAGAATATTAAACGGTATAGAAAGCCATCCAATAAATGCTATCAGAAATATTCTCAATATTAAAATATTTTTCATTTTTACCTCTATGTATTTTAATTTTTGAAAATTACTGTTGTTCTAAACTTTTGGGAAAAATTTATCAACTTTTATTTAAATCATCCATATTTCCATCATTTTTCAATGACAAAATCACTCCCTTTTTCATCCAAAGACATCTGAGAATTTATAATATCTCAGGCTTCCTCTTCACTGCGTTTATCCCTTTCCAAAACACGCCTAACTTGCATATCCCTTTTCGCAGCAACTAGCAGAATATAATCAAATTCCTTTTCCCATTGGACTTCAAAAAGCAGCTGAACTTCCACAAAAATAATTTTATCCGATTTACATTCCAAAAATTTTTATACATACTTTTAAAAATTTCAGTGTATAATAGAATTTAAAGCAAAGCCTCTTTTCCTTATTGGCAAAAATAATTTTTCCCAGCTTTTTCCCGTGAAATAGTACAATTTCCAGCTTCATCCTCAGCCAGAACATCTCTTCCAAAAATTTTGTACAATTTTTTCCACAACCGATGAAAAATTCACAACTCATGTGAAATCACATCCAAATCAATCACAGGAAACTCTCTACCCTTCAAAAATCTGGCTAACAGTACTCTTCCCGTTCCAATCCCTCCTGTAAGTCCAGATAACCATTATTTTCTTTTTCCTTTCCAAAAATAATTTATTTCTACAAAAAGATTATGATATATTTTATACCTTTTTCATTTATTTTGCAATAATTTTTAAAATACAAGAGACCTTTAACAAATTTATCTTGTTCTAAAAAGAGAAAAATTGAAAAATACTTTTTAATATGGTAAAATTATAATATGAAATTTTAAAAATTATAAAAATTTATTGAAAATAAAATATTTAACTCAAAATTAAGGAGGGACTATGGAACTTAAGGATATTCAGGAATTAATGAAAGTTCTGAAAAAGAAGACAGAAGTGGAACCAGTAAGATACGGAGAAAGTAAACTTACTTTAACAAATTCTGAAAATACAAAAATTGCAAAACACTACAGCGGTATCGCCTAAAGTTACAAAAGAGAAAAATCGCTAAAAGCTACATTACCAGCGGAAGAAATTGTTAAATCTAGCAAAGTAGGTAAAATAAAGCTGTTAAGTCCAAAAACTGGAACTTTGAGTGAAAAATTTTGCCAAAAATTAAAAACAATGGGAATTGACAATGATGTAAAGGCTACTGTGAACGGTACTTTAAAGGAAGTGCTTGTAGCAGATGGTCTCAGCAGTTGATTTTGCAAAGGAATTATTTAAAATTGAAGTTAATTAATAAACTAATTTAGAAAAATTTAAATTTAAATAGTTAATAATTTTTAGAAACAGAAAATCTTTTAGAGGACTGAATATTAATGTTCAAAAATATTAATAGCAAATAGAGGGAAATTGCTGTTAGGATAATCAGGGCAGCAAGAGAATTGGGAATTGCAACAGTTGTAGTTTAGTCAGTAGGTTGATAAAGATTCTGCTTCATGTAAGATTAGCTGACGAGGCTATTTGTATTGGAACTGCCAGCGCAGATTCATATTTAAAAATACCAAATATTATTTCAGCGGCTCAAATCACACAAAAGTGAAGCAATCCATCCAGGATATGGATTTTTATCTGAAAAATCAAAGATTTGCTGAAATATGCGATAAAAATGAATTGTATGATCGGTCCAAAAACCTGAACTGATAAGTATGATGGGAGATAAGCAAATCTGCAGGAAACTGCCATCAAGCATAAAAGTTCCAATAACAAAGGGATCAGATGGAATTGTGCCAACTTTGAAGAAGCTAGTAAAGTTGCAGAATGGATAACTTTATCCTGTTATGATCAAGGCTACTGCCGGTGGTGGCGGAAAAGGAATGAGAATTGCACGTGATGAAAAAGAATTGGCTGAAAATTATATTGTTGCACAAAACGAAGCAAAAGCAAATTTTGGAAATCCAGATGTTTATATTGAAAAATATGTAGAAGAGCCAAGACACGTTGAAATTCAGATTATAGAGATAAATTTGAAATGTAGTCCATCTTATGAAAGAGATTGCACAATCTAAAGAAGACACCAAAAATTAATCGAAGAATCTCCATCAGCAGGAATTGATTCAAAAACACGTGAAAAATGGGAAAATTCGTCGCAAAACTTCGTAAAAGGTATCGGTTACGACAGTGTTGGAACATTGGAATTTCTTGTTGACAAGAGCATGAATTTCTATTTTATGGAAATGAATACAAGAATTCAGGTTGAGCATACAATAAGTGAAGAAATTACTGGAGTTGACCTGGTAAAAGAACAAATAAGAGTGGCTGCAGGAGAAAAGTTATATTTCTCAAAAAGATATACATATTAATGGACATGTAATTGAATGCAGAATAAAATGCAGAAGATTCTGAAATGGATTCTGCCGTCATCTGTGAACTTTAGAAACATATATTCCATCTGAGGAATTGGGATAAGAATTGACTCACATCTCCTACCAAAATTATGAAATCCCGCCTTACTACGATTCAATGATAGCAAAACTTATCGTAAAGGGAAAAATCGGAAGAAGTTATTTTCACGTAGGAAACGTGCCTTTGAGGAATTTATTATAGAAGGTGAGATACAAACTATTCCTTTTCCACTTGAAAAAGTGCTTGACAATGAGGACCTTTTAAAAGGAACTGTTATACAAACTTTATTGAAACTCACTTTAAGGAAGTTCTTGGAAAAATAATAAACCTATTCAAACTATATAGGTTTAAATTATATTTAACGTTATTTAACAAGGGACAAAAATCCTTTGCACATTAAATAAATAAATTAATTAAAAATTAGAGGAATCAAAATGAACGAATTAGGAAATGTAAATATATCACAGGAAGTAGAAGTAACAATCGCAGAATCAGTAATATCAGAAATTGAAGGAGTAAACAGCCTTGTTGGTGGAACTTCAAAAATGAAATTGTTAAATTTTTCCAAAAATGTATCTTCAGGTGGAAAAGGAATCGAAGTGGAAGTTGGCAAAACTGAATGTACATTAGATCTTTACATTGTAGCAAAAATGGATATAAATTACCAGCATTAGCTGAGAAATCCAAACAAAAGTAGTAAAAAGCAATTACTGAAATGACAGGGTTAAAAGTACAGGGAAGTTAGTCGTACATTCAAAAATTGTAAAAGATGAAAAGAAAGATGTAGTTCCAGCTGCTGTAGGCAGAAACAGCTGAAATCGAAGAGTAAGAAAAAGAAAGGAGAAACTGACAGAGATACACCATAATTTACTATTAATTTTTAAAAATAAAAATAGTTTATGAAATAGTGCAAAAACACCTGCAGCTTTTAGTGTGGGAGATTCAGTTAGAAGCTAGCAGATAAGTTATGATAAAACAAATATGGTGTATTTTTGCCAGTTTACAAAATTAATGATTGCAATATTGGGATTTTTAGCAAGATTATCTCTGATACTTGGATTTATCGGTATTGCATTTTCAAGTATATCAGATACTTTGTTCAGAACCGATTACTTGGGGCAGCTTGACAGTTTTATAGATTTAAGCAGCCCTAAATTTTAAAATTTTAATCGGGCTATTATCAATAATTTATTTAGTCATATTTTTACTTTCTTACATTAACAAACTTACAAAATATTCTCAAAATAGAAAAAGTAAAAATAAAAAAATGGGGAAATCGAAGTTTCCATTAAAACAATAAATGAAACATCAAAAGTTTTTAAGTTCAATGGAAATTATAAAAATTCAAAAAGTAAAGTCATATCCAAAAGGAAGATCAGTTATTATTGAAGCTACTGTTGATACCTACAACGTTGATAACTTTGCAAAATGAAAAATTAGCAGATATTCAAAACAAATTATCCGATTACATTTTCCATTCTACTCGGAATTACCGTAAAAAGTAAAGTTAGTTAAAAAGTTTTTAGGGAAAAACAATTGTTGAGTCATTGATTCTCCAGTCGTTCAAGAGGAAATTGAAAAAGAAGAAGAGAAGAAAAATTAGAAGTTGAAGCAAGTAAAATTAATAATGACGAAAATTTAAAAATGAAGAAAATAGCAAAACTCCATCTGGAAAGGAAAATTAATGACACGAAGAGAGATTTAGAGAAGAAATATTTAAATTATTTTTGAATACGAACTAATTGATAATAATATTGAAAAAGAATAAATGATGTAATTGAAGAAGAACATTTGAAAAAGAAGATGAAATTGATTTCTTAAGTTAGTGTAACTGACATAATTGCAAATGAAGATATTTTTGATTGAAAAGAATAAAAGATGTTTTGGAAGGCTGGACTTACGAACGTCTTGGAACAATCGAGAAAGTTTTATTAAAAATATCCTTTTATGAAATCACATATCGGATATCGAAATTGCAATTAATGAAGTTTTAGAAATTGCAAAAATATTCACAATGATACGAAAGAATTTTAAATGGAATTCTTGCAAAGATTAGTAAAAATATTAAAGAAGGAAAGAGTGACTTCTAAATTCATTTTAAATAGGTTATATAAAAACTTCTATATTTTTGAATATGGGAGTTTTAAATAATCTAGTGAAATTTTTACTAAAAATTTATATAATAGATTTGTTCATAAACTATCTGTAAATAAACAAATGTTCTAAAGCAAATAGTCTTAATCTTTGTAAAAAGTTGTTGAACAGATCTAATCAAGCAATTATATTATTAGAAAGGAAAAATTAATGATAGGAATAATTATCGGGAAATTTTTCCCGCTTCACATCGGTCACGTAAATTTCCATTCAGAGAGCTAGCGGTATTGTAGACAGATCTGTACGTTGTCATCTCATATTCTGACGATGCCGATGACCTGCTTACATCCAATTCCCGTTTTGTAAAGGAAATTACCCCAAAAGACAGATTACGTTTGTAAACAGACATTTTAAAAATCAGCCAAATATTTCATCTTTTTTGCTAGATGAAAAATCATTTTTCCCATACAAGGTGAAAAATTGAAGAATGAGCTAACACTTTAAAGAAAGAAATTGAAAAAGGGAAAAGCTGGAAAATGAAAACAGAAATAGACTGAAAAACAATGTTATTTTTCTATAAGCAACCGTGATGAAGATAAGGAGTATAACTTAAAAACATTTTTGGTTCAGAAACGAGATCTATAGACAAAAATTACATTGAATACAATGTCAATTCCAAGCAGATACGTGAAAATCCAAGTAAATACTGGGAATTTTTGCCACGTGAAGTGAGGGAACATTTAATCCCGATTATTACAATTTGTGGTGGAGAAAGCAGCGGAAAAAGTGTAATGATTGATAAACTTGCAAATGTATTTAATACAACTTCAGCTTGGGAATATGGACGTGAATATGTATTTGAAAATTAGGCGATGAAGGAATCCTTCAATATTCCGATTATGAAAATTGTCTTGTCATCAGTCAAATGCGTGTATGCTGCCAGAAAATGCTAATAAATTTGCATTAATTGACACAGATTACATTACTACCCTTGCCTTTTGCCTAACTTATGAAAAGCGAGATAATCCAATTGTTCGTGAATTTGTTCAAGATTATAGATTTGATTTGACAATTTTGCTGGAAAATAACGTAAAATGGGTCAATGATGGGCTTCGTTCAATTGGGGACAATGATAGACGGGAAAAATTTCAAAAATTTATTAAAACAGTTATACAAAGAATATAATATTCTCCCATATTACAGTAAAAATCTGACAGTTATGAAAAAGATATTTAGTTTAAAAGATATTATAAAGGCTTATTTAGATGGTGCTGGACAATTTCAATTACAGGAAATTGCAGATAGTTTTTATATAACATAGTTGAAGATATTACTATTTTCCATTTAAACATCAAACTAGTTACAAATTTCTTTGCAAATATATAATTAGAACACCTTGTTAAATAGAATTTTAATAAATCTATTGCTCTAACGAAAAATAGCATAAGTCTCATTAATTTTTGATGAATAAAACAAAAACCTATTTACTAGTATATAAAAACTTTAGTAATAGGTTCTTTTTAGAACTAAATTTTATGTGCTTTTTATGAAAAACAGTTAAATACTTTTTACCGTGCCCTCCTAAATCGTGCATACCTAGCCATTTCTAAAAACCACTTTATTATCTTATTTAATTATATAATAAAACATAAAATTACTTTATTCTCTTGTCCCCATTTCTTTATCTAACAGGTACAGTGTTGCAATTATTATTATCAACATCTAAAGAAACTATTTTTGTCAATTATTTTTGAACTCTGTTCTTCTTCTTCCTCTTGTTCTGAAGCAAAATCATTTAAAATACCTCGCTCCATAATTCCTCAATTCTTGCAAAGTTTATGAATATTTTCACTGATGCAGTTACTGCTTCTTCATGTGCAAGTGTAGCTTTTAAATACTTCCTTTATTGAGTTAAAATTCATTTTAGGTTTATCTAATGCAAAAACTCTATCTTTTCCATTTCTTTTAATGTGTATATAAAATTTATTTGAATGTTCAACTTTTCTTGATTGTTCACTCATCCACTTTGAAAAACCTTCCAATGTTTCTTTCATCAAAAATATGCAGCCATAGCTTTGATACTGATAAGAAGCGCAAAGTTCCATATTTATTTGTTTATTTAATAATATTTCTAATTCTTATTTAATTTCATTTTTCTCCAATCTATATTTTTTCTAATTATGTTTTTTCTAAACATTTTTCACAAACACCTTTTATATAAAAGGGTATCTCATCACCTTTCAACATTACCTCAGCTTTCGATAAATCAAATTTTTGATAAACCACATCGAAGTCCATAATTTCTCCATTAAGACTTACATTTGAAATGTCGTGATTTTCCGTCACTACATCATATCTCACTTCATTTTCTTCGATTATTATCTCTTGAATAATGTTACTTTGACGAATGTATTTAAGGTGTTATATCTGTAGTTTTGGATAAAGTAGGTATTCAGGAGATAAATTCTGAAAAATATCATCGACTGTTGATGTGTATGATTATCCATTAAATATTGAAATATTCTCATTCTTGTATTGATGGCTTAATCCCCATCAAATATTCACCAACGTTTTCTATATGCATTTTTCCTCCTATTCCTATTAAAAATATTTATATTTGCTTTCCCTTGTATCCATTACAATTTTTATACCTTTTTCTAGATTTTGTCAATACTTTTATTTTTATTTTTATTATCAAAGTTTATTTTTCAATACAATACAGTACAAATCTATTTTAAAATTAACACTAAAAATTTCTTTTTCTAAAAATCCACTAATAGTAATTCTCATAAAAAGTCTAAAAACTAATAAATATAATATTTTCAGATTTTTTATATTTTTAAATAAAGAATGTTAAACATTTACGGGAAAATTTATAATGACTTTTATTTTTAGAATGAAAAATACTTAAAATAATAGCAAATATTTTATTTGCTTATCAATTCCATCATCAAAAATCTTTTTCTCCTCTATTATTCTATTTAAATCAAAAATAATATCATTCGCAAAAGTGAATCAAAAAGTAGAAAACCGTTTGCATATCTGGTTCGCTTTCCGCCAAAATTTTCAATATTATGCCGTATCGCAATTTCCTTTTGCAATGCAAGGCCTAGCCCCATTCCATTCTTATTTTCTTCTGTATTTGACTTATGATAACGATTAAAAATTTCTCCAATATTTTTAGGATCTATTCCTTTTCCGTAATCACAAATTTTAAGTTCGTATTTTTATTTACTTTTCTTAAATAAAATGTCAATTTTCTGATTTTCACTTGAAAATTTTATTGCATTATCCAAGACAATTATTATCATTTGCTAATTCTCTCTGATAATCTCCAGTAAAAAGATAATTTTCCATTTTCTGATTGACTTTATTTCCCAAAAATTAATTTTATATTCTTTTTGGTTGAAATCTGCTTCGATGCTTCTAACCGCATCATCTACAATTCAGATAACCAATTATACTTTTTATCAATGGAAAAACCGTGTTCTGAAGTTTTGTCAAATCGATCAGATCATTGACCAGCCTTTTGTAAATGAATACCATCTGATAAAATCTGCTCTATTATATTCTTTTTAACTGCTCAGGATCACTAATAATCCCATCACAAATGGCTTCCATCGAACCTCGAATCATAGTAATCGGTGTCTGCAGCTCATGAGAAATATTCGCAAATAAAATTATCTCATTTTTCAAAACCGCTCACTTTCCTTTCAGAACTTTTATCGCTGAACTGCCAATTTATCAATACTTTCACAGTTCTCCAATTCTCATCCCTCTGATCCACATCTGTTGTCACCTCATAACTCCCTGTGCCAATTTCAGTGCAGTATTTCAATCTTGTTAAGTGGCTCGTAAAACTTTATAGAAAGTTTTCATATTGCACTAATACTTGCTATTGCAAGAGCTGCTAGAATACTCGATATGTTGATAAATTCCGCTTTTTTAAGGTAGATGACATATATTTTACTGAGAATGAAGCAAAACTGCTCCTTCGATGATTTTTACCATTTTTATTGAACTGCCACAGTAATTGAATTTCTATTTAAATATTCATTAGAAATTTTCTGTTGTAGTTGCTCTCCAGCGAGTGCCCTTTTTATAGTATTTTCAGCATTTAGCGGCAACTTTTAAACAAGATAGCGACTGGGTTCTCTCACTTCTTCCTTGGACAATATTTCCTGTTTTCGCATCAACTATCCAAACTTCTCCCATCGCAAGATTTTCAATCATTCTCATACTTCTAAAATTTTAACATTGTTATCTTTTCTCACTACCTCTATGCCCATGAAAAACGTCTTTCTTCAGGTGGAATATTATCTTTTTCATCTTCTATATTTCTATTATCTCCCTTTTTCCTCAATTTATTTTCTAAAATTTTATGTCTCTTCAGGCTTTTCTATCTTTCATCTTTTCGTATATCTTCATCAATATTATTTTCAAAAATTTTCCCTTTATATTTCCTACAATCTCATATTTTCATGTGAAATTTATTTCATCTTCTTCAGGATTTAGTTTTCTTTTTTCCATCCGCACTCAAACCTCTATCTGGACTTTTTCATTCTCAAAACCATACTTTAGACAAAGTTTCTGAAAATTTTACAAGCCCTTTCTTCTAAATCTTTTGACTGCAACTGTATTCTGAATATAGATATACCCAAAAATACTTCCAATTACAATTGAAAATAAAAAGTGATACTCCAAAAATACGACAACAACTTTATAGCTATTTTTTATCTCAAATCAACATTTTGCGCTTTTTAATTAATTTCACCATCTTTCCTTCGCACAACCTTATCCATCCAACTAAACAACTCTATCAAATCATGAATCCCCGAATGCGGTGTCGCTCGAGGGTGATGCAAATCAACTTTTTCCCAAGATTTTCCAATTTTATGGCGCAAGTATCGCAGGTATTAGTAGTGAAGTATCTTTGTCAACTGCACTGTGTCTTATTCTCCAATATTTCACTTTTTGAACTGCCAACATAATTCATCGGATTCATCATTTTATACATCTTTTTATCAGCAATCGTTCCATTTACTGTCGAATGTTCCAGTATATATAGTATAAAATGCTTATTATTTGTAGTTTCATCTCCAAATTCATTATTTTCTCCAGTCTGACAAATCCACATTTATCAAAGGCCCAGGTGTTTTCGTCTACCCATATAAGCTATATATTTATCATAATCTAAATCTACGACTTTTTCCATATTGTTAAAAGTCAAATTCTGATAAACCAGTTCCTTTTTCAAAGCCTTTGCAGTCGAATCTAATATACTATTGCTAATTTGATTTTTAAAGCTCCATTTCCATCTTTATCCAACGTTAAAAAGTTTACCGTTTTGTCCTTCACTTTTAAACTATCTCACATAATCAGGAAACATCAAATCATTTGAACGTAAAATTTCATTATCAGTCAACGTACCCTCAGTGTATTTTCTTTCCACATTGGTAATTCTAGCATTGAAATTTCTATCTTTTTATATGTTTTCACATCGTTAAACATCCATCTCATAAGCTGTATTTGCATTTTCTAAAATTAGTTATTGGACAATAAGCTGAAACTGCGTAAATATCATCTCTAGCCTTCAATGCTCCAATTTTCCTTGCAACAAGGTTCTGCATCTTTACTATTTCCAGTTGCACCCAACAGAGCTGAAACTGCTCCTCCAGCACTTGTCCCATTAGAAATAATTCTGTCAGCTCACTCAGGCATTTTATTATCATTATAATGTAAATATCTCACAGCTGCCTTTTCAAATCTACAATTACAGCAGGTGCCTTTCCAGTATACTTTTCCCATCTTTTTCTAAAGTTCTACCTCTAGCTCCAGGACTTCGCCACAACATATCCATTTGATGATGCGACTATGAGCATCAGGTTTCCATCTCTTCCATTTCCAGTGCACCCAGCCGCTCCAGGCATATATCCTCCCAACTGTATTTGGAAAAATATTGGTGCGCTTTTTGCATTGTATTTTTCCAACTGATTTATTTTTAAAATATTCTTCTGAATATATATATTTATAGTTTGATACGCATATCAACTGGTTTTTGCTACATAAACTATATTTTTCATAAGCACGATGAAAACAATGGTTTTTCCATTAATAGTCGTTGTTTTCGTCGTATAATTTTTATTTGCATCAAAAATTCTGTTGTAACCATTTTCTGTTTTATTTGTTATCATCTTCGGTTATTACTATTCATAGGTGCTCCATTTGCGGTATCTTCATTCTATTTCTATTTCAACATTTTTCTGATATTTACTGGAATCTGTTAATCCTTTGTCATCTATTTGAGTAGCCATTGAAAAAGCTGAAATCAATAAAACCTCATTATAATCAATTTTTCTTCATAGTTTATCTCCTTTTATTTTTATGAAATAGATATGTCTCGATAACCCAAGCTAATTTATATATACTTTTTAAACAATTTACTAAAATTTCTGTTATTATGCTCAAACCTATTTAAAATTAATTAGATTATATAAATTTAAGAATTGGAGTAAAATAGTCGTAGTTTTTGAGTTCAGTTTTAAAGCAGTTTTACTTAAAATAAAATATCATCTCAGTTTTTAACTAGAAATATAAAAAGGACATAAGTATAAAAACCCTATGCCTTTTTAACTATTATAATTATTATACTAATCCAATAACTTGCCAATTCAGCTGAATCTCCACGTCTCACAGCAGTTTTAATGATTCTGTATATCCACCATGTTTATCAGCATATTTAGGTGCACTCATTAAAGATTTTAACAACTGCTTCTTCATTTCTTAAAAATACAAAGTCCTGTCTTCTTAAAATGTATTCTTCTTGCAGTATCAGTTGAATTATTGTATTTTTTCCCAAAGTAATTGCTTTTTCAGCAAATTCTTTCTATCTTTAGCACTGAGTTACAGTTGTTTTCGATTTGCTCATGTTTCACTAAAAGAAATGTCATATTTTTAGCATAGCTAATCTATGGTCTGTTCTTCTACCTAATTTTTCGTATGATTTTATTATGATTCATTTTCCTCCTCGTTTAAGATTTTATTCATATTCTAGTTTAATTTTATGATTACTCTTCACTGCCTACGTTATCGTTTCAATGCAACTCAAGTTCTTTCATTTTATCGATAATTTCATTTAGTGATTTTTTCCCAAATTTTAATTTTCAGCACCTGTTAGTAAGTGCAGTTGAAGTCTGAAATTGTATTTACTCCTGTCTCGCTGTATAAGAACGTACTGAAAGTCAAGTTCTTCAATCTTCATATCTTCAATGTTATTTTTCATTTTCTTCTTCAGTTTCTGTCAACTTCTTCACTATCTCTGTATTTACTCATACTCGTTACCAATATCTTGTAAAATGGTTCCAAATGCCGTTATTAATTCTACCGCATAGACAAGCGCATCTTAATTTCTGATATCTCCATCTGTTGCAACTTCTAAAATTAACTTGTCATAATTCTGTACATCGTCCAACCATAGTGTCTTCAACACTATAATTTACTCTTTTGATAGTATAAATCGCATCAACTCGCCAGATATCCTATTGGCCATCCATCAGTATTAATTTCATCAGAAACTACAAATCCTTCTCCAGAATCAACAAGGAATTCTATGTCAATCTGTCTATCAGTTGTTACTGTCTAATAACCTGTTCAGATTTATAACTTTAAGCCAGGTTCTACATGAATATCTCGCTGCTGTAATCACAGCTGGTCCTTTACTGAAAGTATGCTTTCTTTTGCACCAGGTTCATCAGCTTCAACTACTATTTCTTTTAATATTCAAAATACATATCTGTAATTCGTTTTCTTTACACCTTCAATTGTAGAAAATTCATTTACATACCTTCAATTTTGATTCCCTTTATTGCAGTTCCTGAATTGATCGATAATAATATTCTTCTAAGTGCATTTCAATAGTATTCCCATATCCTCTATATAAGGCTCTAATGTATATTTTGCTGTATAATTATCTCTTTTCTTCAGTCAATCTTACATTTTTAGCTATTTTTCAATATTTGTCAAGCTTAATCTCTCCTCTGATTAAAATATTATTATCTAGAGTAGAACTCGATAATCATCGCTTCGTCAACCTCAAAGTCAACTGCGTCTCTTCCTGGATTTTCAAGCACCTTGAGCTTTTAAAGTGTTTTCTTCAAGTGACAACCACCCTGGAATTGCTTTTTGCCCAACAGATTCCTTAATTAAAGCCAATTCTTTAGAATCTTCTTAACTGTAATTACATCACCTTGTTTTTACTCTGTATGATGCAATGTTTACTCTTTTTCCATTTATTAAAATATGTCCGTGACTTACGATTTGTCTTTGCTTGTCTTCTAGTAGCTCCAAAATCCTAATCTGTAAATTACGTTATCTCAATCTTCTTTCAAGATATTGAGCAAAGTTCCCCTGTTACTCCTTCTTTTCTTGTTGCTTCTTCATAGTTTATAGAATTGTTTTTCCATTACTCCATAAACAAATTTTTACTTTTTGTTTTTCTCTTTGTTGTGTCCGTATTCAGTTAATTTTTCTATTTGCGTTTGGTCTAATATTTCTGTTTGATTTTTGTTTACTCCTTAAACAATAGGATTAAACCAAGATTTCTCATCTTTTTAACACAGTGCTGTCTCATCTCTTGCCATTTATCTTTTTCCTCCTTAGTTTATCAAAATTACGGTCTTCTCTTCTTTAGGTGGTCTTACACCATTATGAGGGTACTGGAGTATATCAACTTCATTCTTGTTACTTTCTAATCCAGTAGCCTGTATTGATCTTATAGAAGTTTCTCTTCCAGATCCAGGTCCTTTTTATTTTGATTTCGATTTGTTTCATACACCATTTTCAATTGCAACTTGAGCTGCTTGTTCAGCTGCTATTTGAGGCTGCTGAATGGAGTTCCTTTTTAGTTCCTTTGAACCCTGAAGTTCCTCCTGATTTCCAGATTACTACTTTTACCCTTTCCTGAATCTGTTATAGTATAGCTATTGTTAAAGTAGAATGTATATCGATCCATTAGGAATATTTTTAATCTCTTTTTGAGTTGCTGGTCTTTTTGCCACTTATGGTTTCCTCCTTTAACTAATAGTTCATTATCTTAGCAATTGCCATTCTAACTGGCCTCTTTCTAGTTCTTGCATTTGTTTTTAGTTTTTGTCCTCTTACAGGTAATCCATTTCATGTCTTAATCCTCTGTAACTCTTGATGTCAAGCAGACGTTTGATGTTAAGTCTAATTTCTTTTTCAACTCTCCTTCACTTTTGTACTCTCTCTACAGCAGCGTCTTAATTGTGCTACTTGTTCTTCCGTTAAATCTTTTACTTTAGTATCTCTGTCGATACCAGTTGCTCCTAAAATTTTGTTTGAAGTACTTCATCGATTCCAAAAATGTAAGTTAAAGAACTTCTACTCTTTTATTTCTTGGAATATCTACTCCTGCTATTCTAGCCAAATTTTTCCTCCTCATTTTTGATATTTTAATCTTCTTCAATATGCCCTCACATAGCAATATAAAGAATAAGCCCTACAGCCAATAGTACCTTTTCACAATTTTTATTTCAATATCCATAGTAATCTTAATTTCCTTCAGTCTATATATATTTTTAATAAAATTTTTCAGGTTTATTAATCTGTTTTTAAAATAAAAAATATTTTAAAATTATCCTTGTATTTGCTTGTGTTTAGGGTTTTCTATATACTCTTTACTTTTCCGTGACGTTTAACGATTTTTACATTTGTCGCCAAATAGGTTTTTACTGAAGCTTTTTGCTCACCAAAACCCTCACTTCAACTGTTATTTTTTCTATATACACTCCTACCTCTTGACAAGTCGTATGGAGGAAACTTCCACTGTAACTTTATCTCCTGGTAAAAATTTTTACATAGTTCTATTCTCATTTTCCCTGAGATATGTCCTAAAACTTCGTGTCCATTTTCTCAAGCCTTTCACTTGAAACATCGCATTAGGCAACGCCTCGATTATTTCACCTTTCCAGCTCAAGAACATCCTGTTTTGCCATAAATAATCACCTCGGATCCTTTTGTTACTAACATAAATAAATAGTCCAGTTTTTCAATATTTAGTGATAAAATCTCAAAAACAATTTTACATTTTTATTTATCTATCAATACAGTATTCATCACATTTTGTCAGTATTTTTATTTTACAGCAAAATCTTCTATTTTTAACACTTCTAAAAATCCTCACCCAGCATCAATTTCCAGCGTTTCACAATTCCCCAAAAACCTCCTCCAGTTTTTCTTGTGTACTTTCTGCTCCATGTTTGTCCTGAATCACACAATAAAATTCCCATTTTCATTCAAATGTAAAATCTCATAAATCTGAAAAATAGTCTGCTTTTCCAGCCCGAATCGGCGGAGTTGGACAAAATCACATCAAACTTTTCAGAAATATTATCAAATACAAAGATTTTATCACTTTTAAAGTCACTGATTTCCAAAAATCATTATCCTCAGAATCATTACTTTTATACAACTCCATTTTAAAAGATTTTTCCCTCGTAGTCTTAAAAGCCGCTCGTTCACATCTGATGAAACAGTTCTCGAATTTTTTAGATTTTACAACAACAGATACAACTCCATATCCACAGCCAATATCAAGTACATCAAACTTTTGATATTTATATTTTCCGTAAAAACTTCACTTTGCATTATATCTGTCTCAAAAATCTACCTTCTTGTCTTTGAAAAATACTCCCATTATCTGTCACAAATTCAAAAATTTTGTATCTATCTCATATCTTTATTATTTTTCTGTCTGATTCTACATCTTGCTTTTTCTCTGAAAAATAATGACTCATCACACTTTTCACCTTCTTAAATTTTTTATTTCACATCATTATATCATATTTTACCATTCTATATCATATATTTATGTACATACCACAAATTCCTTACATATACATTATTTTTATATATATATACTTTGACACAAATAATTTTAGCGCTAATAAAAATAAATTTTATGGAGGTCTTTTAAAATGATTAAAACTTAGTTTGAAATAGAAGGACTGCACTGCGAAAACTGTGCAGTAGAAGATGCTTTATTCGGATTGCCAGAAGTCGAAAGATGTGAAGTAACTCTTTCTGATAAACGCAAAAAGTTACTTTTAAAATGAAGAAGTTGACGATTTGTTGATAGCAGATGTGGTAAATGGTGCTGGACATTATAAAGTGAAGGATGTTACAGAAATTTCTTAATTTTATTAACTATTTATTTATAAAAATTAAAAATTTATTTTGAATTGAGTTGATTTTTATTATAAAATGTTATAATAAGATGTAAAAGAATAAAAATTCTCGTTGTAGTATTACAAATCAAAAGAGAGCTAACCCCCAAAGTAAGTCTCTTTTTAGTTATTTCCAAAAATTCTTGAATTAAAATTGTACTATTTGTAATAAAATTACAACTAAGATTTTTTATCAATATACTCTCATTATAGTATTACTCCTTTCTCAAGGATTGCTAAAATTATAACATCTTTTTGAAATGTTTGTATATCTATTTTTAATTTTTAATAAAATTAAAAATTTTTATAAAATAAAAAGATGATATTGAACAATTTTACTGCTCTTTTATCATCTCTTTTAAAAATAACTCTTTATTATAAATACCTTAATTGTAATACATATTTTTATTGTACCTGTAATTTGGAAAACTCTCATTGCAATTTGTTTAGCTTCTTGAGATTCTTGCTTCAATCCAAACAACTCTTTTCTCATTAGTTTGTCTATCTCTTAGTGCAACTTGGAAACTTAGCCATAATTTATCTCTCCTCCTTCCCACATTGTTAATAATGTACTTAATAACTTTTAGAGATTGTAAAAATCAAATAAAATTAATATCTTAAAAACTTCTAATTTAAGGTATAATTATAATAAAATATTTATTAATTTTATTTCAATAAATTTTTACAATTATTCGTTGCTTCAAAATTTTAATTACTTTGTTCAGTATAACAAAAATACTATTATTAAACCTTTAAATTTCCCTTATTCTATCTTTTTGAATTAGAGTTAATATTTTTCTGTAAAAATATGAATTTGATTTCCTTATAAACAAGAAAGTCTATATTTAAAATAAAAAGCCAATAGATTTTTCTATCAGACTTTTTCATAAATTTATATTATTTTTCTTACTATTCTCTTAGTTTGCCCTTCCCCTCTAATCACATACTTTCGTCGTAGTCAGCTCCCTAATTCCTATAGGCCCACGAGTACGTGAAAGTTTTTGTGTGGAAATTCGATTTCTCCACCAAAAAGCCAAATTCCCTCCGTCAGAAAATCTTGTTGAAGCGTTTAAATAAACATTGGCTGAATCTACTTCGTTTAGGAATTTTCTGCATTTTCTATAGATTTTGTCAAGATCGAGGTCGGAATGATGCAGTTCCGTGATTATTTATGTATTCTATTGCTTCATCTACGTTTTTAACTAATTTTTAGATGACATTATCAAATCCAAATATTCTGATCCGAAAATCTTCTTCAGCTGCCAATTTTACATCCGATCTATTTCCTACTACTTCCAATAGCTTCCTTACTACATCTCAACTCTACTCCATCCTTCATGCATATCTGTCAATTCAGGCAAAATTTCTCAGTATTTCTCATGAATCACGTTGTTTCAATGGCATTACAGACAGCTTGGACGTTGAACTTTAGCATTTTCAATAATTGGCAGCGCTTGTTTTATATCAGCTGTTTCATCTACAAAAGATATGACAAATTCCTGCACCAGTTTTCTATCATTTGAATTGTTTCTTTTAATGATAACTTTTTGGCCTCCACCTCCTCGAATGACTGGATCATGATATTTTATTCGTGACGAATTAAACTTAATTATTCCCATTCATTTTTCCATGTTGAACCAGATATAATCCACGAGTATCCAGAATCGATGACAATTATTTAACAACATTTGACCTTGATGGCATCTTCTGAACCACTGCAAATTATCAGACGAAGACGGACAGTCCTGTTGCATCGATCAATCATTGATCGTGGACCAATCATTCCACCATCTATGGAACCCCTTTTAGTAATGCTCATTCCACGGTCCATCCTGTAACGATCTCCACTGATCTGAACGCAGCTATTGTAACCTGATTACACCTTCCACCCCATACGGTCATCGTCATTCCATCTGTAGCAAAGAGTCCAACGGATTCCAGACGGAGTGACGAGAAACCATCTGTAATTGCAGAACACGGCGGATCTGATTTCAAACCCCGACGTACTTTGCCCAAATGATAACCCCCACTGTTTGACCGAGATGACCACACCATCAACATGAACCCACTGTGACCACGAGTAAACCCAAAATCTCCATTCTCTAATCCCCATATGACCACCCCTCCTGCTGAATAATCGGAATTCCCAGACAATCCTCCCAGATTTTATCTCATCAACAGCCCCACTGGCACCCCAACTGATTTTATCCCAACAGAGTTCCAACCACCTCAAGGTCGTTTTGGTAACTACGATTAACTGAAAATGACATAATTTTATTAGGACCGCAGCTATTTGCTGACGGATGCCACAGTGAACGCCACCCGGAAAGAGCGAATGAAACCGACCAGAAGAATCTAACTTGTCTTATTTTTGAGTTACCATCTCTCAGCAACACTTTGTAATCATTCCACTGTCCTGCCTTGAACCTCTGTCTCCCTACAGGTTCGTTAATTATCTCCAACCCACTGAATTACATCCCATTAGGATTTCAGCAGAAGCCCATCATCTTGACAACACCAACAACTGAATTAATCATCCTGAACAAGGCTGACACAGCCTGTCGCTCAACCCCAGCACTTGATAATCAGACCGTCTCCACGAGCACTGACCTCAAAATTACAATCACTGAGAAACCAATGACGCCGATTTGAATTCCCTTTGTCAATAAAGTCCATCTATTTTGAGCAAGTTCTTTAAATGTCTGATTAACTAGATAAGCGAACTTGACCAACAGCTGATACGATCCAGCCGGCACAGTGGCGATGACAGGTCCGATCCCAGCACCCAATCTGTTCCCAGTGACACACATCCCTGATTTTGTGAACATGAGACCTGACAGACGATCCAACGTTCGATCTCAGTCAAGATGTTCGATCTTAATGACGACCCCATCTCCTCCATCCCTTATCCCCATCTGATTTTATTATTAAACGATGTCTCACTGAACTGATGCTCAATCCATTAAAGATCTAGATTATTATCAGCAGTCTGCACAGCCCAGTCTCCAATGCCACTGTTGCACATGAACCCCAACCTCAATCGCACCACTGGTCTGACTTTAGACTCTGACCTTCCTTAACCTTCCACGACGATTTTAATTTGTTTTATTAGATCCAAACAGAATTAGCTCCCATCCTAGTACTAATTCCTCCTCCCACTATAATATCTCAATCCACTTCTCAGGTAACTTCCTGTTAAACCTGATCAGCCTGTTCTTCTTAATCTTCAACTGATTTCCTTCATCCGCACCCCAGCACAGCTATTAACATCCGTCTGGCCTGATCTTTTCCCGAGCCTTTTGATCGTAATTATTTGATTCAGCATTATTTGATCACCAGCAGGCCGGACCCCAGCGACACCCATCCATTGACGGGGCTATTCTGCCTTCCACACCCCATAATAATCGAGCAAACAGGTGCGACAACCATCTCTGACACAAAAATTAGGCACAGGAATGAATGAACCGTTTTTCACCCAGATCTGCAGCCTTTTAGAATCATGATTATCCACAAATGTTACAGGCTGCCATTGACTTGTTTGCACCATTGTCACCCCTGCAGCCCAGCACCCGAGCCCAGGCTGGTCACACATGGCTGTGCGTGAAGTCCATCAACAACTGCCTGATAGCCACATCCAACATTCCAATCCTTCTCCAGTATCTCCACTGTTGCAATTTTTCACAACCGCCCATTTCTTAGGTTTGGTAATTACAGAACTCATCTGGTCAGATCCATCCTGAATCCATCACGGAACATACGGAACTGATGCGATTGATACCCGCCCCTCACATCGCATTCACCGCGGCTGCACGTAAGTCCAACCCAACTCCTCGTCTCCTGTTCCATGCCTGGCACCTGAGAATTGTAAGCCCTGTTTGTCGAAACCATTAATCTGATCAGTGACGAGGTCCCACTGAATATTTTCCGTTCCCAGCAATCTGCCCATCCCTCATTTCTGTAAGGCCCTGAGCCCACACCCTTATCTTCTGACCTCCACCCCAATCCTGTAATTCCTCCTGTTTCAGCCCTCCCATGATTCAAAACTGCATCCAGATACACGACGAGAGCAGATGGCGAGTCTCTGCCTTAATCAATTCCGCCTAGTCTCACATTTCTGTTCTGACAGTCCCTCTGATCACCTCCCAGATCCCACTAAATCATAAGTTCAGACAACCAACATCCGTTTTTAGTCCCCATGGTAGTGAATCCAAACCCCAATGCACCCCACCTTCACTGAACAGCCAGATCATCTCTAATCCTTTCCGGCAGCTCTGTCATCGGCAATCCCATTCATACACTGACGATAGTGCACCCTTGGCTTTTTACGGTCCAGAGACGGATTCTGCCTTACAAACCAATCCTCTCGCAACCCCTGAGATCGCCCACCCCATCACATTTGATCTGCTTCAAACCTGATGGCACCCACCTCAATAATTCACACCATCTGAAGGACCCACCAAGACACCTCAGCTATCTCATCTTATCCAGACTGACCATCCCAACCCCATGCCTCCAACATTTAAAGCTCACTGAGAAACATTGATCCACAGAATGACCACAAGAACCAATAATCCCAGCGACGTGACTCAGATTATTCCGTTTTAACACCTGACCTCACCCCAACGACGACAACGATCGAACAATTAATCTGCCCATCCCCAAATCATAATTTTGAACTATCTTGATGATAACCTCCACTATTCTGAAAGTTCACTTTGATGATTTCAGTGGTCAGCAACCACATCGCTCAAACTTGCTAGCCTCTGGCACCCCCACCACTGTCGCTACTAACCATCCCATTCAGATGAGTTTGAAACCCAGCACCAATCAGGATGTCCACAACATCTGAACAGCTTCCCCGAACCCACAGTGACGGCATATCTGCCTGAGACATCTCATTCCCAACGCCCCATTTGAGACCCTGAGACCATGATGAACCCAACCAGCAGGTCACATGCGCGACTGATGACCTCCAATCTCCTGTGAATCTGTAATCTTTATTTTTGAAAATTAACTGAGCTGAGTTTCACCATTTTAAGACACCACACATTTTATTTTAATCCATACCACTGTGGCTGTGAACCCCAAACAACCCAGAGCTTATCCTATTATCTCAAATACAAACCCAAACGTCCAGCTGATGATAATCCTGCTTGCAAACCATTTTGAGCTTGAATTAATCCAATAGTCCCTGAACTGAGATCTTGATAAAAGTGAACAGTTTAATTAATTACATCTCCTGAAATCTTGTTTAGCTAACCAGAATCCATCAACCCCACCATGGTCAATTGATGGCCTGAGCGTATCTCCATGAGCATTTTATTTTAATTTGCCCGAGTTTGTCCCACGAGAACCGATCATTTCTGCTGTGAATTTTGCCTGATCCGTTCCTTATCGTTATCTGTCCGCCTGACCAGCAGAAAGAATTGATTGAATCGGATGAAACAACCACATATCCACGAGCAGAACCCGTTTTAGAACTTGATAATCGAACTGATCCCAAGATACCCCACACATAAACCACATCTCTCCAGAACCTGCACACCAATCCAGATCCCATCCTGAACCCCACCGACCCTCCAAGACACGGCCGGTGAACATCCACATTCTGGCTCACAGAAGACGCAACCGCCTGAGCAATACAGATCCCCATCCTGTTCCTAGGCTCTCATCCACCCATAACCATCACACCCATGTCCGGTCAGATGCCAACCAACATCACAGAACTGCAACATCCTGACTGCCTGGCATGAATTAGTCCCACATTTTATTCAGGAGGCAAAGATGACGACCCACCAGTCTAGGATTCTCCATCCACCTGATCATAATCACATTCCGATAATCCCTAGTGATTATCGACAGCGAGTCTGACATTTCATCCTCTGAATCCCCATCTAGTCGCACATGGTTTCATCTGAATATTGAAACCGCCTCCTTGTCATGTTCCCCATCGTTTTAATCCTTTTGATAGGCCGATGACACACAGTTATCTCACCACGCACAGACTTGATTTTATTATTAACCCCCTTGACGATTATCCCAACTGCCTGATTTGACAACCCTGACTGTCCACGGTTTCAATCTCTTCTTCTCAACCCTCCACTCTCAGACCCCTTTGACAGACCGATGTTCATTCACATGTCTTCACTGTTTTCCCATAGCTGAGACCTCCCGAACCAACGCCTGATTAGCACCTAACTCCTGTTCACCTTCCAGACAAACTAATCTGATGTGCACGAACAACCCCAAACCAAACCTTAATTTTAAATTATTAAATTAATAATTGACACTCAACCACCCTTGAAATCATCCCTGATAATCAATTAATTTGAATAAAAATACCAAACAAATCTATTAAACTATTACCTTCCCCAATTATCTACAGATGAGACATCCGACCACACATATCACATTTGACCCCCAGTAATGCACCATCCCGTCTTATAAAATCATATATCGTGAATATGGCTGAAACCAGTCCCGAGGTCAATTTCCAAACCCCTCCTCGACACTGACTTCACTTTACAACCACCATGTTGATGCCTTTTACATTGTGATCGATCTGCTAATTCCTTCCACGAACAAACCCAAAGTCCACCCAGAACCAGTTCTGACCCACGCCCTGAGGTCCCGACCTCCCAGTTCCTGACCCTGTCACATTCTTCCAATCATTCTCAGCATCTGACATTCCTAGCCCATCAAACCTGTCGACTTGATGTAATTTTTCCAATTGCTCTAAAGTCCATTTGTCTTATCCCAACCCTTCCACAACCTTGCCCACATTGACACTGTGACCACTGAGGACCAGGAACCATCAGCTGATAGTTCAACCAGTTTTGATTCCAACCGCCCCTTAACCCTCCACTTAAAATTCTTGTTGTTTCTAGTAATCAAAATCGCATTGATAACAACAGTGATTTCATAATTCTCCCTTCAATCACATACATGGTAAAACACTAACTGAAATTGAAAAAATCTGAGATCAGGTAATCTGAAGACCCCAGGAAAATTGCACTGAAAATCCATCAACCCCTGAACGATCATTTAAAAACACCAACCATAATGAGCAAATCTGTCCTGATAATCCAATCCTAACTTTGTAAAAAAAATAACAACCAATCAGACACTTAAAATTTAATGAACCAAAAATAATGGATTAAAGTCCTAAAATCAAAGATTATCTGGTTGTAACCTGTTCAGACCGATGAGATTGAATACCACAAGCAAAACAAATAACTCCAAAGATTTGAACCCTGATGCACATTCACCTGGCAATGCAACACGAATGCAATCCTTCCAACATTTAAAATCCCATCTCTCCACCATCACATTGATTAATGATCCAAAACATTGTCAATTATCCTAATTACCTCTGCAATACAACCCATCTATCTCCGAATCCCACAGAACCACATCTGTGAATATGATTATTCAACATGGTCATATTTCACCAATTTTCAGTTTGACCTCACAACTTTGAAAACCCACTGATTCCCACGGAAAACAACATCCCCACACGAAGCAACTGCACTCCCCAGTTAATGAACTGTAACAACTGAAACACGATTTAAACAGAAACCACCGATCTTCAATTGTGTCAGACCCTGGCTATTTTAATCACACCCTGATTAAAACTGCCAGCCACTGGGTTGAAAATCCAGCACCATTCTATAACTTAGCTGCTGATAATGGATAATTTTGTCTTAAAGTCCGTTAACCGTCCGATATCAACAGTTAATAATGCTCAGTTGTCAGAAAAAATTGCCTAGGACTGCTCCTTACACCTGAGGGA
>BNJU01002871.1_pt1 | contig 43700 bp, 41 predicted proteins | sample 8539281 | NCBI WGS metagenome assembly BNJU01 (sample SAMD00202456, study PRJDB9452) | human saliva metagenome | isolation source: human saliva | place: Japan
CACATATAGATAATATGGTTAATTTAAAGTCCGAAAGCCTGTAAAATAGGCGTTTTGGGACTCTATCACTCTATTATACCGACTTAAACAGTTCACAAAAGTTCCTAAAAAGTTCTTAAAAAAAGTTCACAAAAATACCCCTTTGGGGTATCTATCAATTTACGAGTTCAGCAGGCAAGATCTAGCACCCTCACACGGTGCTTTTTTTATCTTCAAAAATGGTAGGCTACCGCGCACCTATGGGTGCTCGATGTCCTACCACCTAATTAGATTATAACATATCTTGACCGCTTTTTCATATAAAACAGGGTTCATATTATTGCCAATGATCTATAAACTCAAGTAAGGCTCTCGCCTTGCGCCTGTGATAGTTACTGCTTGAAATAGAAAGTATATCCATTTGTTCATAAACAGACACCTTTTTTTGCCCAATAAAGCTCATTTCTAGGATACGTTTATCAATTGTCGATGAAATACCCTCGATAGCTTTTCTGATTCGATTTACCTCGGTTAAAGCCATGTTTTGGCGCTGATTTTGTTGATCTATGCAACTATCAAGTAAATCGCCTGTCAGATAATCAACTCCAGCTATTCTACATAAAGAGCGATATTGACACAGTACATTTCTAGCAAGCTCTTTCTTACTCCTTTTTTCTTCCTGCCCTATATTCATGTTTTGCCTCCTTTTCAAATACATTTACAAATAGGGTTCAGGGGCTTGTATTTTTGTAAGAGTCAAGCCACTCTTTTCTTGATATCGTATGGTATGGATCAGATTCATCATGATAAAGGGGGTTGATCCCCTTATTTACACGAATATAATCCATTCTATCTTCCACAGTTGGAAAGAATATCATCTTTTTAAAATCATCTGAAATGGTTCTACGTTCCCAGCTATCATCTATATTATCGAATATGATGATACTATCATCTGAAAATGTTCTTAATACCGCCAATGCTTCATGGTCTAGATAGTCCTTACCATTTACATTTATATACTCAATCCCTTTATCTGATTCAGTTACAATGACGATACCGCCCGTTTTCATCTTGTGTATCTGTTTTAGCTCATCAATTTTCTTTAAAAGCTCTCTTTTGTTCAACTCTAAATATCCTTATTGTCTATACTGATAACTGTTTCCAATTCTTCCAGCTTTTCTATAATTGCTTCATTTTCATAAGCTTTATAGGCAAACTCAAGAATAGTCCTCGCTGATTGTTGCCGTGCGTATGGGCTGATTTTAGTATCATTCATGATAGCTGTTAAGACTTCCACAGCGTCCACAGCCACACTATTCAGCCTGCTTGTAGCCTGTTCCATTGCTTGGTTTCTCATCTTGCGGTATGCACTTCTTACCGTGGTTTTAGCCATGTAACGCTGTGCCGTGCGTCTAGAGATCCCCACTTTTTCGCAAGCCTTGCCCATATTTGGGGCAAGCATTAAAGCCGTCAGGAACTTTTCTTCTTTTAACGTTAATTCTTCCATGCCTACCCCTACCCCCTCTCTATCGGACATTCTGAGGCAATTTCAGACAATTTTAAAGCCCATTCTCTTCAAAGAAACGTCCTAAAGCCGTTTCATTAATTTCTAAACTCAATTCCGCTGTGACAAGTAACATATTATCGCCATTAATTAGAAATTCGCTGTGATAAGTTTTAGCTTGTTTCTTTAAGTACTCAGCTAACTTCTCGGTACGATCTTTAATATTGTATTTCTCATAGTCAACCTCTTTAAAAAATAGTCCGATTGACATTTTTTCACGGGGAACTAACTCCCCATATTTTGCTGTATCTATTTTGACTTCTTCCCCGTTACCATTTAAGTAAACTCCATTGTTCATCATCTCATAGATATAATTTCTTCTCAGACCGTCATTGATTGGAGCAAAGTACATTCTTTCAGGGTAAGGAGTTCCGTGCCATAATTACAGATCATGATAGAGAAATTGTTATTGACCCCATTTCTTTAGAAACACTTATTAATGCCTTTGGTCGCACAGACGCTTTAACAAAACATGGATATCAATCGGGATCATTAGAACAATTTAGAGATTTCATTATTTATATAGATAGTCGCAAAAGAGAAGATAAAGAGATACTAGAGAATATTTTTGAGTGATTGGCTCGCTATTCTGAATATTGATAAACAACACGTAAATATTTCTTACTTTGAACAAGCAATTCCCACTCCAAAAAAAGTAAGATTAAAAATAAATTATATCTCTTTAATTTTGTAAAAATTGTCAACATGATAAAAACCTATACACGGCTTGCCTGCTGATGAATTAGAAAGGTTTTCGATCATGAATATTACAGAATACAAAAAGAAAGACGGTACAATAGTGTACCGCACCAGCTTATATCTTGGTATTGATTCAATCACGGGAAAGAAGATCAAAACAACCATTTCAGCCCGCACCAAAAAAGAAATTAAGAACAAGGCTCTACAAGCAAAATTCGAATTTGAAAAGAATGGGGCAACTCGCTCCGCTTTTACTCAATTTGAAAACTATGGTGAATTAATGAATAGCTGGTGGGAGGTTTACTCTCCCACGATCAAACCAAATTCAAGAATATCTATTAAATCGCAAATAGAAAACTATCTTCGCCCAGCTTTTGGAGATATTAAACTAGATAAGTTGACCCCTGCCATTATTCAGCAACAAGTGAATAAATGGGCTAGAGATTACAACCAAGACAACAATGGTTTCAAGCAATATGCACAGCTTCATTCATACAATAAAAGTATTTTACAGTATGGAGTTTCATTACAAGCGATAAAGTCCAATCCTGCAAAAGATATAATAGTTCCAAAAGTTAAAAAAGATAACGCAAAGATCAAGCATTTTACAGATTCAGAATTAAAACAGTTCTTTGAATACTTGGATAGCTTGGATCAAACAAGATTTAAAAATCTCTTTTGTGTCACTCTTTACAAGTTCCTACTTGCTACGGGTTGCCGTATCAATGAAGCATTGGCGCTGGAATGGTCTGATATTGATCTTGATAATGCCGTGGTGCATATCACAAAGACATTGAACTTAAGAAAAGTTCCGAATAGTCCAAAGTCTAAAAGCGGTATTAGAGATATTGATATTGACGTTCAGACGGTTACAATGCTCAAGCAATACAAGCGCCAACAAATTAAAGAGGCTTGGAAGATTGGAAAAAATGAAACAGTTGTTTTCTCAAGTCTAGTCAGAAAATACTCTGATTATAGAACACTAGGGAATAGATTAAAAAAGCATTTCATAGAGGCAAATGTTCCAAGTATTGGTTTCCACGGTTTCCGACACACTCACGCTAGTTTATTATTAAATGCTGGAATACCTTACAAAGAACTCCAGCACCGACTAGGACACGCTACTTTATCTATGACTATGGACACATACAGTCACCTTTCAAAAGATAGCGCAAAAAAAGCTGTCTCAATTTTTGAAACAGCACTAAATAATGTCAAAAGTTCCTAAAAAGGAGAACATTTTTTACATTGTGATACGTTAATCCCTTATGTATCAAGGGTTTAGCGTATCTTTGCGTTATAGGATTTTATTATAACACGATTCCATCTATTTTAAAGAGTTGAAGCTTCTTTTTGAAAAGAAACTGTTCTTTTCAGTAGTTTTCATTGTCCTAGTACAGTTTCCAATATGGGACTATCTGTCCTGTATTTTAGGAGAAAAAAAGGAGCCAGCGACTCCTTTTTTAGATCTTTCTTACAAAACACGTTAATGAGTAGTCTTTTTCTTCTTGTACAAGGCAAGACTCATCGTAGCTACTGCCACTCCAAAAAGAGCTAGATAGCTTGTTTCTTGTCCAGTAGATGGAAGGATTTTCCGCTTGCCTGGTGTCTTGGTTTCTGTTGTTGCCTCTTCCTTGTCGTCTTGCTTCTCATCTTCGTTCTTGCCCTTCTCTTTGCTTTCAGATGTTGAACTCTTTTGTTCATTGGCTTGAGTCTGATGAGGGACTAGTTGAGATCCTGTATTCGATGAAGAAGGGCTGGTTTGATCCGTTGATTGTCCTGTATTTCCTTGTTGATCATCTGTCGGCGTTCCTGAAGTTTGTGCTCCACTAAAGTCGATTTGGACCAAAACAGGATCATGGTCTGATGCACGACCGTGTTCCTTCATAAAGGAAGCATTGATATGGACTGGTTCAAACCTTGCTTTGGCTGCCATGTTGTTTGAGATAAAAATGTTATCCAAAACTTGATTGCTTCCACGATAGAAATAGGAATAGCGATCGCCTGCATCATGTTGGGCCATTAAGTTGGTTAGTTCATTGCCCGCAAGGATCTGTGCCGTGGTTGAGAAATCGTAATCATTAAAATCACCCGTCAAAACAAAGGTGGTCTTCGGATTTTGCTTCAAGCCTTCTTGGACGAATTGATGAATGACACTGGCTTGTGCTTCACGAGTTGGCAAGGTATGTTCCACTGCTGGTTGGCTTGCCCCATAAATAGCATCATCTCCGATTTTTGATTTCAAGTGATTAGCAATCACCACAACTGGTTGGCCTTTGAATTCAAACTCAACGGCTAAAGACTTGCGAGTATGATCAAACGATGGGTCATTAGGGGCAATCCGAGCTGGATTTTTAACCAGGTGTCCCTTGTCAAATTGTGCTGCTTCGTTGCTAGTTGCTGCCTCTTTTTTGGCTAAGCTCACGCGTTCTGGATTGTAGAGGATTCCCAAACGAATATTAGAACCAGGCTTTCCTCCGTCAGCGCCATCTACTGGAGCAACCTCCGTATACTCATAGCTCTTGCCACCCAATTCCTTGATCCGATTGGCTAGTTTGCGTCCACTTTCAACACCACTTGTCGTCCCGTCATCCACACTACCATTATTGTCCTGCACTTCGATCAAAGTGATGATGTCAGGATTGTGAATTTCATGGATAAAGGAATTGGCAATCAGCGTCACCTTATCCTCTGGGGTTTCATTTTTGGCATTGTTGGCCGAGAAATTTTCAATATTGTAGGAAGCGATGGTCAGCTTGTCCTCACTTGGTTGGGTTTGGGCTGCTTGACGCTGCAAACCACCATCTTGGATCGTCAACTGTTGAGTAGGCTCTAACTTATAAAAGCTATTCCGATACGTTACCACTCCTGTTACGTCTTCTGTAAAGTAATCCTTGGCTTTTGCAACAAACTGATTCCCAACATAAATCGGGATCGTCGCTGTATTTTGCGCATGTGGCCGTAGATTCAGACCTCCAATATTGTTTAAAGGAAGACCTGTGAAATCTTCTCCCAATACATAGATATCTCCTTTGTACTGGGAACCAAGGACATGCGGTTTCTTCACCACCGTGAGCATTCCTTCCAGGCTTTCCCAATAATCGAGAGCATCAGTTTCTGGAGCATAAGCAGTCGGATTAGGCTTCACCTCTGCTGGCATCCCTGCAGTGAGATTCACAGCTTCTGGAAGAGGGGCTGTCCCGTATTTGGTGATCCAAGCATCGACTAACATGGTCACCGTTAAACTATTCGTTGGTTCCTTAAAGGTCTTCCCAGCTCCCAAGGTAACTTCTTCCATATAGCCTTCCTTGACGGTACCGGTGATTTTCACCTTGTCGCCGACTTTCACCTTGTATTTGGAAACAACATAAATCCCATCTGAGGTCCGACTATTGCCATCCGATTCAATATCTTGGGCATAAAAACCATAGCGGTCTGTCTTGGTCACCACTGCATTTTTGATGGCTACCTTTTGGCCTTCCAGTGGAGAGCGTTGCGATTCCCCTTGAATTTCCCCGATCTTAACCGTTTTCTCCTCAGTATCGTCTGAGGAACTGCTAGATGTCTCTTCTTTATCACTCGAAGCTCTCGTCGTAGCTTCTGTAGTTGTTGTTGTAGCAGAAGTCGAACTATTTGTCGAGCTCTCCTCGCTACTAGTATTCGTCACTAGCGCTGGCTCTGAAGTCGAAACTGTGGTCTCGTCTGCAACTACCGTGAGGGCACTGCTAAAGACCCCCAACTGACTAGCCAATAAGGTGGCTACTGCTAATAATCGAATCTTTTTTCCATGTTCTTTCATGCTATTCTCCGTACATAAAAATATTTCCTCTTTTATTATAAGGGATTGACTTTGCGTTTTCAAGCGCTTTCAAAAATATTTTTCAAAAAGAAAAACACTTCGACCCAAAAAGATCGAAGTGTAAAATACTTAAACTAAAATCGCCAGTGTCTGATAAGGTTTGAGAATTACCTTTTCAGCAAGCTCTGCATCGTCATAGTTGGACAAGAGCACGCGCCCTGTTTGGTAGTCTTCTGGAATCGCTACTTCGACTTCACTTCCATAGAAATGATTGAGTACCAAAAGTTTTTGACCGTCTAAATGACGTTCAAAAGCGTAGATTTGTTGACTATCTTCCAGTGCTGGCAAGTAGCTACCTTCTGAAATAATCGGCATTTGTTTGCGCAAGCGAATCAATTCTTTATAGAAGGTAAAGATTGGTCCGTCGATTTCATTTTCAACGTTAATGTCTTTGTAAGATTTACCAGCTTTCAACCATGGAGTGCCTGTTGAAAAACCGGCATTTTCAGAAGCATCCCATTGCATAGGCGTACGTGAATTATCACGGGATTTGGCTTGAATGATTTGGAAGGCCTGCTCAGGTGACTTACCTTGATCCAAAAGCATCTGGTAAGCATTGATGGACTCGACATCCACATAATCTGCCATCGAATCATAGTCTGGATCGATCATGCCGATTTCTTCGCCCATATAGATATAAGGGGTCCCACGTGACAAGTGAATGCTAGCTGCGAGCATGGCCGCTCCTTCATTGCGGAAGTTCTTAATATCTACAAAGCGATTCAAGGCACGAGGTTGGTCATGGTTATTCCAGAAAAGGGCACTCCAACCACCACGTTCACTCATTTCCTTGCCCCAAGTATGATAGAGACGTTTGAGCTCTTCAAAATCAAAGGGAGTAATAGTCCATTTTTGACCATCTTCATAATCGACTTTCAGATGATGGAAGTTAAAGGCCATAGACAACTCGTGACGCTCCGGTGCTGAATAGAGAACACAGTTGTCAATGGTTGTCGATGACATCTCTCCAACTGTCATAAAGCTATCATCAGCGCCGAAAGTCGCTTCATTCATCATGTGAAGATAGTCGTGAACAATGGGTTTATCCGTATAAGCCGGTTTCCCTTCATTTTCAGGGCAATCCACCAAGACTTCATCTTTCCCAATCAAATTGATCACATCGAAACGGAAGCCTTTGACGCCCTTGTCCCGCCAGAAGTTGACCACCTTGAACAGCTCCTTACGAACATTGGGATTGCGCCAATTGAGGTCCGCCTGTGTCACGTCAAAGAGGTGAAGGTAATATTTCCCCGTATCTCCAAAAGGAGCCCAGGCAGAACCACCAAATTTAGACAACCAATCGGTTGGTTGGTCCTGAATGAAGAAGAAATCTTGATAATACTTATCCCCAGCCAATGCCTTTTGGAACCACTCATGCTCTGTTGAGCAATGGTTAAGCACCATGTCTAGCATGAAGTCAATCTTGTGCTCTTTCCCGACACGGACCATTTCTTCAAAATCAGCCATATCTCCAAAGACAGGGTTGACGGCTGTATAATCTGAAATATCGTAGCCATTATCACGCTGAGGACTTGGATAGAAAGGATTGAGCCAAACCATATCCACGCCCAACTCTGCTAGATAAGGAATTTTTTCAATGATGCCTCTGAAATCACCAATTCCATTTCCTGTCGTGTCCTTATATGATTTTGGATAAATTTGGTATACAACCTTTGTTTTATCTAATGCCATTTATTTAACCTCTTTTTTATCAAAGGGTGGACCGTAACGTCTCCACCCCTTCGCTTATTTTGTTCGATGAGCAATCATGAGAACATCACCACGTTTGACATCACGTGGAAGATCCCCTTCTACATCTGCTTGGAAATCATCTTGATTGGTAATGATAACGGGAGTCTCAGTGACCAAACCAGCTTCTTTGATAACCTCCATATCAAAGCTAATCAATTGTTGACCAACAACAACTTTATCCCCTTGAGTAACGTGAGCCTCAAACCCTTTTCCATCAAGGCTAACCGTATCCATCCCAATGTGCATCAATAGCTCCACGCCTTCTTCAGAAACGATACCGACTGCGTGCTTGGTTGGGAAGAGGACTGTTACGGTTCCATTGACTGGTGAAACCAATTCACCTTGACTTGGTTCAATGACGACACCTTGCCCCATGACACCTGATGAAAAGACTGGGTCTGTGGCTTGGCTAAGTGGTTTAACTTGTCCATCAAGTGGGCTCACCAGTTGGACTGTTTTTACAAAGGCTGTTGGTTCTGCATGAACTGCAAATTCTGCTTCTTCTTGAGCCGCAAATTCTGCTTGAAGCTCTGTGCTATCTTCTGTTTTTGTGAAGAGACCAGCCTTGCGGAAGAAGAAAGTCAAAGCCATAGGAACCACTACAGCTACAACCATAATCATTGCGAACGGCAACATATATTGTGGTTGAATGGATAGAATCCCTGGCAGACCACCGATTCCGATTGATTGTGCTGTGATGTTAAAGGTAACAGAGAGAAGTCCAGCGATCGAAGAACCAATCATTCCTGCTACAAATGGATAGATGTACTTGACATTGACCCCAAAAAGGGCTGGTTCTGTCACACCAAGATAGGCTGAAATTGTTGCTGGAAGAGAAATCTGAGCTTCTCGTTCATCATGACGGTGCATGAGGAAATAAGCAAAAACAGCTGAACCTTGAGCAATATTTGAGAGGGCAATCATTGGCCAGAGACCTGTTCCACCTGCGTCCGCAATCAATTGGGTATCGATGGCATTGGTCATGTGGTGAAGACCTGTGATCACAAATGGCGCATAAAGAGCACCCAAAATAGCACCAAAGAGCCATTTTACAGGTCCTGTTAAACCAGCAAGAACAACGGTTGACAGACCTTGACCGATTGACCAACCAATTGGACCAAGAACCGTATGGGCCAAGATAAGGGCTGGAATCAAGGACAAGAAAGGAACAAAGATCATGGACACCACTTCTGGAATGTGTTTGCGCCAGAAGATTTCAAGGTAAGAAAGGGACAAACCAGCAAGCAAGGCTGGAATCACCTGCGCTTGGTAGCCAATTCGATTAACCGTGAAGAATCCAAAGTCCCACACCCAATTCTTAGCAATTTCTGCAGCAGGTGTTGAAGCAACGGAATAGGCATTTAGCAATTGTGGAGAAACCAAACAGATCCCCATGACAATTCCCAAGATTTGACTGGTTCCCATCTTACGAGAAACAGACCAAGTAATTCCTACAGGCAAGAATTGGAAGATGGCTTCACCTGGTAACCAGAGGAAATGGTTAATTCCTGCCCAAAATTGAGAAACTTCTGTAATGGACTTACCATTTAACATCGACCAATGCACGCCCTCAAGGACATTACGGAAACCAAGAATCAATCCCCCAACGATCAAGGCTGGAATGATCGGTGTAAATATTTCCGCCAAGGTTGTCATAACCCGTTGAACGGCATTTTGATTGCTTTTGGCTGCAGACTTGGCTGCTTCTTTTGAGACCCCTTCGATCCCAGATACGGCTGAAAAATCATTGTAAAAAATTGGTACATCGTTTCCGATGATGACTTGGAATTGACCTGCATTGGTAAAGGTTCCTTTTACAGCAGGGATGGATTCAATGGCCTTAACATTGGCTTTCTTCTCATCTCCAAGTACAAAGCGCATCCGCGTCGCACAGTGAGTCACGGCAGTGACGTTTTCTTTGCCTCCGATTGCTTAAGCAGATCCTTGGCTTCTTGTTCAAATTTTCCCATTTGATACACCGCTAGCCTCAGCTAGCATCTCCTTATGTTTATTTGTTGATCTCTATCAACTGACAAACTCATTGTAAACGATCCCAAACTTGTCTGCAACTTGTTTGTAGTTTTTTTGCTATATTTTTGATAAAATTTAGGGTGTTGTATGTAAAAAAACAGACAAGCGAGTTCAAATCATGAAAAAATACCAACAAATCTACCAAATTTTAAAAGAGCAAATACTAGAAGAAAAATATCTAGTCGGGGATTTTCTGCCTAGTGAGAACGACTTAAAAGAGCACTACCAGGTCAGTCGAGATACCATCCGCAAATCGCTCAAGCTCTTGCAGGAGGAAGGCTTTATCGAGACTGTTCAAGGGATGGGATCGCAAGTTTCTAAACAAGCTCACTTTGATTTCCCCGTTTCCCAATTAACCAGCTACCAAGAAATCGTCAAAGCTTCTGGTCTTCGCTCAGAAACCAATGTCATTCGTTTTGAAAAAATCAGTATCGATGAAAAAGGAGCTAAAAAGACAGGCTTCCCCCTTCACCGTTTGGTTTGGAAAGTAACCCGACAACGAGTGGTGGATGGCGTCGCTTCTGTCTTAGATATTGATTACCTAGACAGAGAGCTGATCCCTGGCCTAACCAAGGAAATTGCCCAGCACTCTATCTACCAATATATAGAAGAAGACTTGAAATTGCAGATTGGCTATGCAAAGAAAGAAATTTTGATTTCACCAATCGATAATCGCGACAAAATCTTACTGGATCTTGGAAAAGACCAACACGTGGTGACGGTCCGTTCCCAAGTTCACCTAGCAGACGGACGCCAATTCCAGTTCACCGAAAGCCGACACAAATTAGACAAGTTTCATTTTGTCGACTATGCAGAGCGGAGGAAATAAAAAAGGAGTTCAGAAAAACTCCTTTTATTTTATCCTAATACCAATTCATCACTAACCAGGGTTTCACCACTGTTTTGTTGGAAGAGGCGCATCAAATCTTCAACCGTTAGGTTTTTCTTTTCTTCTCCTTTGACGTCGACAACGACCTTGCCTTGGTAGAGCATGATCAAGCGGTTGCCGTATTCAATGGCATGGTTCATATCATGCGTAATCATCAAGGTTGTCAAATCATGGCTTTCCACGATCTTTTGTGTCAATTCCATGACCATTTCACTAGTTTTAGGATCGAGCGCTGCGGTATGTTCATCCAGAAGTAAGAGTTTTGGTCTAACCAAAGCTGCCATGACCAAGGTCAAAGCTTGACGTTGCCCACCAGACAAATATTGGGTATCCACCTTAAGACGGTTCTCTAAACCGATATTCAGTTCCTTCAAGGCTTCACGGAATAATTCGCGATCTTTCTCTCGAACTCCCCAGCTCAAACCACGAGATTTCCCCCGACGTTGGGCAATGGCCATATTTTCTTCAATGGTCAACCGGGAAGCTGTCCCCATCTTAGGATCTTGGAAGACACGCGCAATATCTTTCGCACGCTTTCGAACACTCGTATTTTTGATGGAGTTACCTTCTAGCAAGATATCCCCTTCATCCACAACTAGATTTCCTGCCAAGATGTTCATCAAGGTTGATTTCCCAGCTCCATTTCCACCGATGACCGAAATGAAGTCCCCTTCTTCTACTTGGAGATCCAAGCCTTTTAAGACATGGTTTTCATTAACCGTTCCTGCTTCAAATGTCTTATGAATGCCTTCAATTGATAATAATGTTGCCATACTTTTCTCCTACTTATTTCCTAACTTCAATCCGCGAACACGAAGACGTTTTTGCGCCTCAGGAGCGAACAAGACAATCGCGAGCAAGATCGCATTGAAGAGACGAACCATATTTTGATCGAGATTTGGGATCTCATAAATATTTAAGATAATCAAACGGTAAACAATGGCTCCAACCCCGATGGAAAGCAAGCGCCAACCAATGGTCAATTCGTGGATCAAAACTTCAGCGATAATCACAGCACTCAAGCCGACTACGATCGTCCCTGTACCAGAAGTCACATCTGAGAAACCATCATTTTGTGCAAACATGGCTCCACAAAGGGCAATCAAACCATTGGAAATCATGTAGCCCAACATCTTCATGTTATCTACATTGACCCCATTGGCCTCACTCATTGGAATGTTATCACCAGTCGAGCGCAAAACCAAGCCAAGTTGCGTCTTCATTAAGAGAGTTAACAAGATACAGACGATGATCAAGCAAGAAATGCTAATCAAAAAGACAGCTTCTTCATTAGAAAGACCTAATTTCATCACACTTTTGAAAATGGTACTGGCATCGCCAATAGAGAGGTTGGGAACTCCCCCCATGATTTTAATATTGATAGAGTAGAGACCGGTCAAAGTGACAATCCCTGTCAAGAGGGCTGGAATTTTCATTTTTGTATGGAGAATCCCAGAAACCAATCCTGCGATCATACCTGCTAGGAAGCTAAAAAGGTTGCAAGCCAAGGGTTTCTTCCTGCTTGAATTTGGGAAGCTACAACCGCTGCCCCAAGTGGAAAAGCCCCTTCTGCCGTCATATCGGCAATATCTAAAATTCGAAATGTTAAGTAAACACCGATCGCCATGATCGACCACAATAAACCTTCTGATAAACTTGATAAAACAAAATTCATCTCAAACCTCCTATTTTTCTACCTTCAACGAGCTAATATCAATTCCAAGCTCTTTAGCCATCTCTTTATTGGTGTGCAATTCTAATTTTTCAGGTGTTTCAACTGCGACTTTGCCGGGTTTCTCACCCTTCATGATGCGAATGGCCATCCGAGCAGCTTGTCTTCCCAATTCCTCATAATCAGTACCAAAGTTGTACAAGCCACCAGTAGCCACCATTTCAGCAGAACCTCCAAAAACTGGCACCTTATGACTAATCGATACCTGTTTTACAGTTTCCATTGTAGAAGAGATAATATTGTCTGTCGGAACAAAGACGATATCTGCTTCCGACATGATACTGTCTGCTGCTGCTTTCACATTGTTACTATCGAGAATTGTTTTTTCAACCACTTGATAGCCTTTAGCTTCCAGGATCTTCTTCGCATTATCTTTTTGGACGACGGAGTTAGGCTCACTTTGCGTATAGAGGATCCCAACTCTTTTCGCCGTTGGAAGGACTTGCTTAATCATGTCTACCTGTGTAGAGATCGCATCGTCTGACTGGTCACTTGTCCCTGTGATATTGCCACCAGGCTCTTTCAAGTTTTTCACCAATTTCGCTGCCAATGGGTCGGTCACAGCTGAGAAGACAACCGGAGTTGTTTTAGTGGTATTGGCCAAACTTTGTGCAGAAGGTGTTGCAATCGCAAAGACTAGATCACTTTTCTCCGCCAATTGTTTGGAAATGTTTTTCAGATTTCGTTGCTCTCCTTGAGCATTTTGGAAATCGATCTGGATATTTTTCCCATCCACATAGCCTTCTTTCTTCAACTCCTCGATAAAACCTTTCCGTGTCGCATCGAGAGACTTATGGGTGATGTACTGGGAAATGCCAATTCGAAAGACATTGTCTTTTTTAGCATCCTTCAGATGGTGTAAGGTCACCAATGATGTTAACAGAAGGCCTACGACCAAAACTGGCGCCAGTAATTTTTTGACTACTTTCATTTTAAAACTCCTTTTCTGCAAAATAAATAAAAAATCCGCTTAGATCATTCTCTAAACGGATGCTTGAAATTCTCCAACAAGTTACAAAACCTCGGTCCATTTAGATACTAGCTCTATGGACCATCATCAAAAATCTTAGCCACATAGATACAAACAAATTGCTTGGGTTGTTTGCATCCATGAGATCATGTCTACAAACACTATCTAAAGTAGCTAAAGTAAAATTTTTGAGTTGAAATGGCTTGTTGCTTCATGTTTATTTTCTGCTTTCTTTATTTATGGGTATTATCTTACCTTAATTTTTTTTGGCTGTCAAGACTATTTCAGAAATTTTTAAAATTTTTTGAAAATTCAACTAGCCCTGACAAGAAAAAAACAGAGGCTAGAACACGTCCAGGCCTCTATTTTCTAATCTTCTTTTGATTTAGTTTCTTCATCTTCTTCGACGATTTCAGAAATTTCAACTTTCACCTTGGTCACCCGACCGCTCTTCACCTTGTCATTAGTCAAGATCAAGTGTTTCTTTTGACTATCGACTTCACAGCTGAGGCGTTCTTTCAAGGATGGAATCCGCCCAACTTCAGTCAAATAATACCCTGCAATAGTATCCACATCATCACTTTCCAACTCAACGCCAAAGTATTCATTAAAGTCGTTTAGTGACATAGCTCCTTGCACGACATAAGTATTATCCCCAATTTCAAAAACATCAATTTCAGCTTTGTCAGTCTCATCGTCAATTTCACCGACGATTTCTTCCAACAAGTCTTCGAGAGTAACCAATCCAGACATCCCACCGTATTCATCGAGCAGAATGGCCATTTGATTTTGCGTATTGCGCAATTCCTTCAAAAGATCATCCACAAAAATGGTTTCTGGAACAAACAAAGGTTCTTGTAAAATCTTTCTTAAGACAATATTATCAAAGCCATTGATAAATCCTTCATTCAAGAGTCGTTTGGTATGGATGAGGCCGATGACATTGTCCTTGTCATCATCATAGACAGGAATCCGTGAAAAGTTTTGCTTAAGGATACTTTCAATAATTTCTTTGGTATCATCATTGATATCAACCATGAAGGCATCTGTCCGTGGCACCATGACTTCACGCGCTACCATTTCATCTAATGAAAAGATCCCTTGGAGCATCTCAATCTCGTCAGCATCTAGTGTTGCTTCACTATTGGTCAGCATATACTCGATTTCATCCCGCGTCATCTTTTCATCCGCATCATCGAATTCCATTGGCGTGATACGGCTTAAAAGGTTGGTCGACGCTGAAAGTAACCAAACAAAGGGGCTAACAATTTTTCCTAATAGAATCACAATCGGAGCTGTTCGAACAGCCAACTCATCTTTTAGGTTCATAGCGATTCGTTTCGGATAGAGTTCCCCAAATACGATCGAAATATAAGTCAAAAATGCTAGAGATAAAAAGCTTCCAGCTGCATGAGCTGTTTTGGTATTGCCCATCCATCCAGCAATGACATGACCGAGAATTTCTGCAAGACTCGCCCCAGATAAGATGGTAATCAAGGTGATCCCCACCTGAATAGTGGATAAGAAATGGTTCGGTTGCTCCAATACGCTAAGAAGACGAATGTATTTTTTATCTCCTTCTTCAGCCTTTTGCTCTACACGAGAGCGATTCAACGATACCATTGACATTTCAGCCGCCGAGAAAAAGGCGTTCAATAATGTCAAAACAATCAATAAAATAAATTCCAGTAAAATTTCCTGACTGCCAGGGTCTTCCATGGATAATTTCCTCCAGTATATAATATTGTATATTATACCACAAAATAGGAGAGCCTGCATTCTTATATTCATTTTCTTTTTTTACACAAAATAACTTAAGTGAGGCTTAAAACGATATATACTATTAGTGTCATTCTAACCCACACTGAAACTTTCCGCCGTGAGAAAAGTGAGGCTGGGACAAAAGTCCTAGCCTCTCAATTGTTTTTGGATTGTCGAGCAAGACGCAGTGGTTGAGTGGGCTCTACTACGCTGATTTCATCAGCTTTTACAGCCCTACTCAACTGTGCGGAGGTGGGACGACGAAATCGAATTCTAACGAATTACCGATTTCTGTCCCACTCTCACTCGGGAGTTTTGGGAGTAAAACAGTTTGGGAAACTGTTTTAGCCTGAACCTAAAAATTAAAAAGCGAAGGGGTCCAAAACAAATTGAACACGTGCTGCGGATCGTGATTTAGTCATGGAACTTCCTGGATTTCTGAAATCATCCACTGGAAAATTTCACCTGACGTCCGTACTCACCTAAGGAAAGTTTCTAGGAAGACTTTGTCTTTAGTATTATGCACTGGTGAAATCATAAAAGAAGGCATTGAGTTTTTCAACCAGCTCAAGTGAGGATAGGCTACTTGTACAGATAAAGGGTTTTTTCTTTAATTCTGGCATCATAAAATTAGCTACCACAACGTCTGCATCCGAAGCTTCAATATCTTTCACTGTCAGATTGTATTTGATCATCTGTGAAAATTCGAAGTTATCTGTACAATAGAAATTAAGGAAATCAATCATAGATTTGGCATGGTGATCGTCAAAACGACTAATGATCAAGACCTTAATTGATTTCCGACGACGCAATAACTGCGGTAAGAGACGCTCCCAGTGGGTGTAGACCGTATAAATCATATGCTTGAGGATCTCCTCATTCAAATCATGCTTCATGGTCTTCATATAAGTCATCAAATGATTCTTCAAATCATCATAGAAAGCTGGGAAAATACTCCTAAAGTCTTCGTTTGTATTGGTCTTAATATCAAATAAGAGAAATTCCGAGAATAATTCTCTACGGACTAGGTGAGACGTATTATGAACGTGCATCAACATCTCATCTAAATTTTCAATTTCTAAATCATAGGTATAACAAAGATCCTTAAACATCTCTTTGATAAAGGTTGTGGAATTTTTAGCATATTCATCTGTTTTAGAAGCTTCAATCAAACTTTCTGGACTAAAATAGAAATTCTCTTGAATAAAGATAATAAAGAATTGTTCCAGTACTTTTTCATTTAACTCCACCCCCAGTTGTAAGCTAAAAATAGCGCAACATCTCCTCGACATTCTCCACTCCTTGATACAACTCCTTATAGTCATCAAAGGTGGTTGGCATATCAATAAAATAGCCTTGCTTGATCCGAGATAGATACACTGTCAAGAGCACTTTATAAGACTTGATAACAGAGAAGGTCAGCGGATAACCATAGAGCCTGAAGAAAAAAGTGATTAAGTCCGTCACGGCATTCTCTTTAAATTCAGGAAAAGGCCACTCCATGTAGTAATTCCGCTCCGCAAAATACTGAGCATAAAAGAAACGAACATCCGTTTCATCTCCAATAAGATTCAAGGGATTAAGATTAATCTTCACATTATATTTTGTTTGCAACTTTTGATTAATGGTCCGAATTAAGCGATAAAAAGATTGATAGCTGAGATTAAACTTCCTACAAATAAATTCATTGGATACATCTTTGTGAAAAAATAAGTATTCGATCAATACAAATGCTCGTGATTCTTTATAAAAGTGATGGTAAACCACTTCTAGTCCAATAGAATCCTCGTAAGCGATTTTGATTCCGTTAGTGGAAGATTCAATCAAAAATTCATCTAAGGTACTTCGAAGATTAGATAGGTCTTCTTTTAAAGAACGTTCTGTACAGTCCAGTCGGGTTGCCAATTCTTTTAAGTGGAACCATTTTTTTTCCTTAATCAAAATTTCCAATAATTGTAGTCGACGTCTTTGTTTTTTCGATAAGAGGAGTCTCACTTTTTCTACCTTTCTTCATATTTTCTTTCAAAATCATCTTCATTTTAACATATTTAATAGAAGTTGTTGATTATTTTTCTGCAACATTTTTCAAAAAAATAGATAAAAACACTAAAGCCCAATTGGGCAATAGAATCTAAGATTTGTTAATAATTCCGAATTCTTCTTTCTTCCTCTGTTCTTGGGCCACACGATGGTTATCATATAGATTCATCAAGAATTTCACAATTTCTTTCCCAATTGAATAGACTGGGATGGCGACCACCATACCAATAATTCCGTAGATATTACTAGAAAGCAATAAGAGGACCATAATGGTAATCGGGTGAACCTTCATCACCCCTCCAACGATGCGAGGATAAAGAATATTTCCATCGATCTGCTGAATGATCAACATATAGATGACCGCTTTAATCATCATGTCCATATCTGTGAAGGCATAGGTGATGATCATCGGAATCAAACCAATGGTTGGCCCTACATAAGGAATGAGATTGGCAAGTCCAGAAAAGATAGCAAAAACCAAAGCATACTTCAAGCCAATAAAACTATAGCCGATATAAGCTAGTGTTCCAATGATCAAAGCATCGATCGAAATACCCACTAATGTAGCGAGAGACCGTTTTCATTCAAACTAACCAAGAGGCTTGAAATGTGGAGTTTGTCATTACGTAAAATGGTTCGCTCCAACATCGGCAATAACTTCTTCCCATCGACCAAGAAATAAACCAGGAAGATCGGTGTCATGATTAAAGATAAAAGACTGTATTGACAATAGTGTTAACTACACTTCCCTAAACTGTTTGGTCACACTATTTCAAGAGATTTTGAAGGATATCCATATAAGAGAGATTCAACTGTTGAATCGTCGATTGGATATTCATATTTCTGAAACAAACGGATTGGTCGATAGTTTTCGAACCAAACTTTGAACTTCCCAGTACAAAGTCCTTGAGTCGAATTGATCAAGCTGGTTAACTGATTAATTAAGATAGGGAGCAGATAAAAGATCCCTAAGCCAATGATCCCAAACAAGAGTACCAAGGTGATCAAAATCCCAAACACACGCTTGATTTTTAAGTGTTTTTCCAACAATTCAACAATCGGATTGGTAATGTAATATAAAAAACCTGCAATTAAAAATGGTAAGAGGATGGTATTCAGAACAGATACAAATGGAGAAATTAAAGTCCCCATTGATTTCCAAATATAGAAAATCACCGTCAATAATAAGATCTCACATGTCCAGAATAACAATTTACTATTTCGAAACATTCCTTACCTCCTGTTTTCTATTCTACCATATTTTATGATAGAATAAAGGAGATTTTAATCAAAAGGATGAAGTTATGAATAATTTGATTGAACTACAAGACGTCAATTTGATCCGCAATGGAAAAGCCCTTTTAAAAGAGATTAATTGGCAAGTGAAAGAAAATGAATGTTGGGCCATTTTAGGCCTCAATGGGGCAGGAAAATCGACCCTCCTCAAACTTCTCATGTCTGAATACTGGGCTAGTTCTGGCCAGGTAACTGTCCTTGGAACCCGCTTTGGAGAAGGGGGCATTCCAGAGTTGCGGAAGCGTATTGGGATCGTTAGCTCCTTTATTTCAGAAAGACTGCCAGAGCATCTTTTGACAGAACAAATTGTCCTAACTGGTCAATACAAGAGTAGTATTTTATATGTTGCATACGGGGAGGACGAACTGAATTGGGCACGGGATATGCTAACTTCAATTGGAGCTAGCTCTTTGATCGGCCGCAAATACCGTGAACTCTCCCAGGGAGAAAAGCAGACCGTCCTCATTGCACGAAGCCTCATGGACCAGCCAGATCTGATCATTTTCGACGAAGCTTCAAGTGGATTGGATCTCTTTGCCAGAGAAAAACTACTCCGTCAGATCCATCATATCAAACAACTGGATCACGCGCCAACCATGATCTACGTCACCCACCATGCAGAGGAAATTACAAAAGACATGACCCATGTTCTCCTACTCAAACATGGACAAGTTGTCGAACAAGGACCAAAGGAAAACATCCTAACTCCTCATGTCCTTAGCAAGTTTTATCAAGCACCAGTATCCCTTATTGATCTTGGAGATGAGCGACTTTTTGTTAAACCAGATATCAGGAATGACAAAGACAATAAATTAAAATAATCCTAACAAAAAAGTGCTAATAAACTGCACCCCAAAAGTTAGACAGAAAAAATCTAACTTTTGGGGTTTTTATTTGAAAAAACATCAAAAATAGCGCAAAAAACTCTTCTTGAACTATACTGTAATTGAGATTTTTAAAATTTTTGGTGTTAGAACTGTTGCCTCAGTCCTAGCACTTTTTAGGAGTCGTATTCTTAGTGTGTTACGAGAATTTTGTAAATGATACGAAGCAACTTATGTGCGCAAGCAATGACGGCTTTCATCTTACTTCCTCTTTGGGAAATTTTGCTATAAAAAGATGAAAATGCGCTGTCTTAGAGAAGATATCAGAAAGATAGCTGGTTAGTTTGATATTAGCACGTTGTAAGAGGTTATGAATCTCATTCTTTATTTGGGTTTGACGTTGTTTGTAAGAACGTAATCTACGAGTAAGTAAACGTAACTACATCACTTCAGGGTTAGGAATGTAAGATGGCTCAATGAGTCCACAACGTCCGAGTTGTGCAATCCATTCAGCGTCCTTCACATCTGCCTTACGATCAGGTACATTCTTGATATATTGAGGATTGGCAAGTACTAAGACGAGATCAGAATCTGAAAAGATATTAAAGAGAGGGAGCCAATATTGGCCAGTGCTTTCAAAAAAGACATGTGTGACGTGATTTTCCAATATCCAAGCTAAGGCATTTTGGAGAGCTATAGTTGTTGTCCCAAATTTCTTCTGAATTTTCTATGGCTTATTGGTATCTAGTGGACCATCTAGAATACAACAAACAATAGACTTTTGATGGGCATCAATTCCACAACAAGTTTCAATCATGACTTCCATTATAAAAACCTCCTGTTAACTATTTGAACAATAGAACAAGAGGCTACTAGTAATTTTATTTTCATGCTCATGGCATATTCGAGTTATCTCATGACTCTTGTTCATCCAGTTTTTTGTACAGACTAGGAAAAGCCCTATTAAAGACCACGGATTGGTATTGTTCACCTTCATTATAAGCTGAACTTTCTTTTCTGTCATGAGTTAGCAGGCTGAGCCTGCTTAGAGTTTTTGATCAGAAAAGTAGCTAATGGACGAACCGAGTATCTCATATCTACGATGACTCAAACAGTCCACTAGAAGAATTAATCCTTGCAGAAGCGAGGGATTTTCTTATAAAGAACTATCGATTCCGTGCATACTCGATCATATCATATGGGAGAGTATTAGCACTTTCTCTTAAGGAATAACTTTCTAATTCATTGACATTTTGTCGCATACGGCGCGCTTGCTTGGCGGTAATCAGGTGTTGCGCTTCATATTCAAAAATAATCTTACGCTCCAAATAATAGCCTCTCAACATTTCATCGATATTATTCGGTTTCACGCGATTAATAACCCGCTCCACAAAGGCTCCACTAGTAATAATGGCCGTCTCTCTCAGACGAGATTCTTGTAGAAAAGAGATCAAACTGCTCCTATAAACCCCTTTGAGGTCTTCCAAACTTTCGATAATGATTTCTGTATTGGCCAGATAGAGGGCTGCAATCTGGTCATAATCAATAGCCTCTAACTTTCTGTCTTCTCGGGTCCACCAGTTTCGCAAGCCAGACCCAAAAGTTAAGATCTCATGGACTAATAAACGCAAAGAGACGGAAAGACACCAAGAGGTAATAGGTTAAGCGAGACGAAAGATTGCGATTGACACGTTGCTCCATATTGCGAAGATAGCGTTGGTAGACACGGTAGCCCCGCTCTCGAATCTTCCCTTCTTCATAAGCCTGTTCCAAGCCGTCACTTTCAATACTCAAAATCAGGAGCTTCAACTGTTCCCAGTCCTTTTGAATGAGCCTGTTTTCTTGGCCTAGAATCAAGTTTTCTATGCGACCCATGGTAGTTATCAATCGCCGCATACAAGGGACCCTTGTGCTTGCTATTCTTTAGGTCTGCTTCTAATTCCATGACGACATCATTTAAAATCGCGATCTGCATCAGGTAGTCATTGGTTTCTTCCTTGTCTTCTGATAATTTTGGAAGTACCACTAAGCCTGCAATAAAGCTGACAAGGGTAACTCCTGCCACTAAAAAGAGTAGGATAGGGTATTCTTTTTCGATCTTGGTTGGAATCAAAAGAATCGTCGCAATCGAAACCGTTCCCTTCACACCCGAAAAGGTCAGCAATAAGGCATCTTTTAGATAATTTCTCAACGATTTTTTTAGTCGAACCGTTCGGAACCAATAAAAGAGGTAAACCATGACAAAACGAATCAAAAAGAGCAAGGCTGTCAACAGAAAGACAGAAAGAACTAAAAGAAGATTATTGTAAATGGGACTACTTAAGATGGGCTTGGAGATCATTTCCAATTCCATTCCTAAGATGACAAAGACCGACCCATTTAAGATAAAGTTGACCGTATTCCAGACAGTATGACTCACAGTATCTACCCGCGCTTCAAGGAGGGTAATGTGCTTAAAGCGACTGGCTTTTAGGATCCCTGACACAACTACTGCAATGATACCCAGAGACATGGAGTTCTTCTGCTAAGAAGAAGGTCAACAAAGGAGGCTCAGTTCTAATAACAATTCACTGGCAATATCACTGGCGCGAACACTCAAGAGCAAGGTTTGCAACCACCGGTTCACAAAGGCCGTCAAGATCCCCACTGCAAATCCTCCAATAATGGAGATTCCTAAGGAAACCCCTGCCTCTCCAAGAGAAACTTCCGGTCGCAAGGGCTGCCAAGGCCACTCGAAAGGCGACTAGACCTGAGGCATCATTTAGTAATCCCTTCGCCTTTTAAGATATTCGAAACCCGCTTTGGAAAGCTAAAGCGCTCAGACAGAGAAGCAAAGGCTACTAAGTCTGTAGGCCCAAGGGCTGCCCCCACTGCCATACAGGCTGCTAAATGGAAGGCTCAGCCACAAAGGAGTGAGCTGCCCAGCCCAAACTAATGGTTGAGATAAAAAAATCACTGGGAAAAAAATCAAATAGAGGATGACCCGCCAGTGCTTTTAAGACAGAAGTAATATCTGCTTCTTCTGCTTCTCGAAATAAGAGAGGGCCAATGACCAAGGCCAGAAAGAGCTCGGTATCCAGATGAAAATTTTCTTCTGGCACAAAGAGAGCCCAGCCAATCCCTAGTAAAATTTGAATCAAGGGTAGAGGAAGACTCGGCACAAGTTTATTCGTGGCATTTGAGACGATCAAAATCATCGAAAAGATCACTGCATAAAGGAGTAGTTCCATATCACTCCCTCCCTAGCGTTCTTGGCAGCAGGTCTCAAATTGCTGTTTTAACTCCGCAATCTTTTGGTCTGTCTTGGTTACATCCTTGTGCTCAATCTTCTTTTGGCACCGTTCCATCTCAAGCGAAACCAATTTCTTTTTTATTTTGAGCATCTTTTTGGTCATATGGGCTTCATCATAAAAACCTATTGCACGCTCGTGGATGGTTGATTCGACAAAATGATGTCTCAATCCTTCGATTTTATTCTTTAAATATTCTTTATCCATGACGGTAGCTTTCTAATTTTTCGATCATGACCAAAAACGGTGGCTGATTCACTTGATTCAGTGTCCGGTAGATGGTCGCTGTATAGTCTTTTTGAGGAAGCTGACTGACAAAATCCAGCACCGCATCACGCTCGATGTCTCCTCCCTTATGACCATAATAGATCATAATAGCCATTCGCCCACCTTTTTCTAGGCGAGCACAGATTTTTTCCATCGCTTCAATCGTGGTAGCTGGAAGAGTAATGACCGATTTATCTGCAGACGGCAGATACCCCAGATTAAAAATAGCTGCTTTAAGGGTCTCCACATATTGGTCCACATGCTGGTGGCCATCCAAAATCAACCGGACATGTTGAAGTCCCAACTTTTCCAATCTTTCTTGAGTATTTACAAGTGCCTGCTCTTGAATATCAAAGGCATAGACCTGGCCTGCAAGTTGGGCTAAAAAGGCCGTATCATGTCCATTTCCCATGGTCGCATCCACCACCACATCTTCTTTGGTGATGACTTCTGCTAAAAATTGATGGGCCATTTCAAGTGGTCGAAGCATCAGCAGTCTCCTTTTCTTCTAGCTTACATCCTTGGGTACTTCCACGCCGACGCATTTCAGTTTCAATGGCGTTTAGGACTTCCCATTTGTTGAGGCTCCACATAGGGCCAATCAACATATCCCTTGGCGCGTCCCCTGTAATCCGGTGGATGACAATGTGTTTGGGGATGATCTCCAACTGGTCACAGATGACCTTGACATACTCCTCCTGGCTCATGAGTTGAAGTCGTCCTTCATGATAGTCCCGTTGCATCCGTGTATTGGTCATCAAATGCAAGAGGTGTAACTTGATGCCATCAATTTCATTATCGGTCACACAACGGCGAACATTTTCCACCATCATCTCATGGGTCTCCCCAGGAAGGCCATTGATCAAATGGGAGACGATCTCTGCCTTAGGCACCTGTTTACGAATACGCTTGACTGTTTCAACATAGAGATCATAACTATGGGCCCGATTGATCAATTCAGACGTCGCTTCATAAGTCGTCTGAAGACCCAACTCAATCGTCATATGCATGCGCTCTGTCAGCTCTGCTAGGTAGGCCAAGGTCTCATCTGGTAAACAGTCCGGACGCGTACCAATGTTGATTCCTACCACTCCTGGTTCATTGATGGCCTGTTCATACCGCTCTCGAATGACTTCCACTTTATCGTGGGTATTGGTGAAATTTTGAAAATAGACCAGGTACTTCTTCACATCTGGCCATTTCCGATGCATAAAATCAATCTCTTTGTAAAACTGTTCTCGAATCGGAGCTTCTGGGGCCACAATGGCATCTCCTGAACCCGAGACCGTACAAAAAGTACAGCCACCGTGAGCGACTGTTCCGTCTCGATTGGGACAATCAAAGCCTGCATCAATAGGGACTTTAAAAGGTCTTTTCTCCAAATAAGGTTCGATAATAATCATTCAAGGTATTGTAGGATTTCATACCCTTCATTATAGCAAAAAAAGAGTCGAACTCAAAACGCGAGTTCAACTCCTATAACAGTATAGTAGCATTACAATTAATACGAGAATTCTCCTCCCCTCACCTTAATATGTAATCCTAAATGAGTTTTCTCACAACTGGTACATCACAAAAAAACTTTGTTTGAAAGAGAGATTGGCTATTTATACAATATTTATAATATGTATCAATTCAAGTCATCATTCTTATGGCAATTAACTCTTGACGTTTAAGACTGTATTGAAGACATTGATCATTCCACTAAAAAGCACAGTCTATTATTCCATCCATTAATTTAAATTTCAATCTTAAAGATATAATACCTGTTCATTTGAATCGGCAAAAAAATATTAATTTACATGGACTAAATTCTAATTACCCTTTTTAGATAACTTCTAATCTCATTCACCAATCTTTTTAGAAAATGCATCCATTTTTTTCCTCCAGAAATCATTCCACCATAAAAAAACTGGGATATTCTCAAAATTATCAATTGTTTTCAAAAAAATCACCACACAACCACTTTGATACTTGAGAATTATTTATATATATAAATTTAATAGTCTTATCTGAACCCGTAAGAAAATCTATATGAAGTTTCAACATATCACGACAATAGGATTGATAATCATACTCACCTTTAAGCGGTAATTTTTCTTGAATTTGTTTCATGGTAGTAGAACATATCCCCAACATAGATTGTGATACGCTTTTTCCTTATGTTTAATATATTCTTCATGTATTATGTCCAAAAACACATTATCTTCAGAATTTTTCAATTTCTTCTCTTAAATTTTTTTCCAATCTTTATTACACCAATGCCATTTAACCTCGTTATTGAAGATATCATTCATTAGGGTATAAATTGGCCTATAATAATTATTATAGACATAAGAACTATTAATATTTTTTTATCACTTAAGCTATATAAATATGTCCGATTCTTTTTCTCTTTTTTTCTGCAGCGATTTCATATCCTGCAGGATTGAGGCCAATTACTAAAACACATTCTTTTCCCTAACGCTGAGTTATCAAACTCAAACCCTCGAATACCAACTCTACCATAATTTATTTTTTTCACTCAAACCCTCCAAGGTTTTTCAATAAACTCTTCTTTATATTTGTTCATAAATGGTTCTCAACTCCTTATATTATTTAAAATAACATACATAAATAATAAAAATTACCCAAAGTAATTCTGCCGATTTATTACTTTTTTTCATCTTTATTATCTAAAATCATATAAACTCCATTTCCTAATAACTAATCTTTTTAAGGAATTATTCAACAAACTAATCAGATTTATCTCTAATCCAATTAGTTTCATCGTTTTTAAGTCTTCCTTTGTATTCCAATCTATTCGTCACTAAACTTAAGTTTCTTCCTATTCAAAGTTATTTAGAATAGGAATTTCATTAAAAAATTTTTAATACAAATTACAATCAATTCGAATTACTGGATAATTCTTTTCCGTTTTTCACCTGCAAAAATGTCTACTTCCCATTTCTTATTTTTAGTTCATTTTTTTGACTTTTTAGTAGTATTGCATGAAACGTGCAATACATAAAAACTTTTCCTATTCTCAACATGATCTTTTATATGGTATAAATTTCTATTTCGCAAATACATTGTAAAAACACAACAAATAAGATTTCTATATTTGATATACTCCCAACATTGCAAAGAGGCTTTGCTAAACTGCAAAACCTCTTCATTTGAAACGAAATTCGTCACCTCATTAATAAATATATTTATTTCACTCCAATTTAGTCTATACGTTTTTTGCGTTTTGTTAGTTCCGCAAGTCCAACCATTCCAAGTGTCGCACCCAACAATACAGCAAATGTTGATTGTTCCTCACCGGTTTCAGGAAGTCCGGGAGCTTTAGGTGTTGTAGACGTTTTTGATGTTGGTGGTGTTGGTGGTGTCGGTGGTGTCGGTGGTGTCGGTGGTGTTGGTGGTGTCGGTGGTGTCGGTGGTGTCGGTGGTGTCGGTGGTGTCGGTGGTGTCGGCGGTGTTACCTTGTTGTTAAATTCGGTATCAGCCGGCAACTGAGTAGTTACAATCAACACTCTACCATCCTTCTTCACTTTAATACCAACAGTAGCGATCATGCGATCGTACTCAATACCATCTTCCGTGCCTTTCACTTCTTCTACATGGTAGATATAAGTACCTTCTTGTCCAGATTTGAACTCAAGAGCTGAGAATTTGATTTTACCTTCAGCATCATTGCTTACAGTTTCAATCACATTTCCTTTTTCATCTTTCAGAACAAAACTAAACTCACCAGCTCTCAATTCACGACCTTCAAGTTTCTTAGTGAAATTGAACTGTGCTTTAACTGGTGCTACCGCATAGTTGTTAAATTCGCTATCAGCTGGCATTGTGACATTGGCTGTCAAGACACCTGTTGTCGCGTTCTTAGTGACGTTAACAGTCACTTCTGCGTTCATAGTATCATAGTCAATGTCTGTATCTGCTCCTGCTTTTTCGCGAACGGTATAGGTATGAGTTCCTTCAGTCGCATATGAGATCGCATCAAATTGGATGGTTCCATCAGCCGCATTTTTCTTAGTTTGGATTACATTGCCATTTTCAACCAATTCAAAGGTGAAGGCATCATCTTCAAGCGTTTTTCCTTCCAATTTCTTAGTGAATTTGAATTGAGCTTGCGTAGCAACAGGTGTAAAGGTATTATTGAACTCTGTATCTGTTGGAAGGGCTTTGGTTGCTGTAAGGGTATGACCTGCTTTCGTTACAGTCACTGTCACCTCTGCCTTCATTGGATCATAAGTCATACCAGCTTCTTTTGTTTCTGGGATAACTTCTTCTACAGTGTACTTGTGAGTACCAACTTGTGCATTTGTGAATGTCAAATCGTCAAAGGCGATCACACCACTAGCATTGTTAGTCTTAGTTTGAAGAACAGTTCCGTTAGCATCTTTCAATTGGAAACTGAATTCACCATCTTTAAGAGTACGACCTGCAAGAGCTTTGCTGAAGTCGAAACGAGTCTTAACTGGTGCTACTGCAAAGTTGTTGAATTCTGTATCTGCAGGCATTGTAACAGCAGTACTCAAGAGACCTGTAGCGGCATCTTTAGTAACTTTAACTTTCACTTCTGCGTTCATAGTATCGTAATCGATATTTGTATCGTTACCAGCTTTTTTTCACGCACAGTGTAAGTGTGTTCACCTACAGCGTTGTATTCAATCGCATCAAATGTGATAGATCCATCAGCTTTGTTTTTCTTAGTTTGGATTACATTACCATCTTCAACCAATTCAAAGGTGAAGGCATCATCTTCAAGCGTTTTTCCTTCCAATTTCTTAGTGAATTTGAATTGAGCTTGCGTAGCAACAGGTGTAAAGGTATTATTGAACTCTGTATCTGTTGGAAGGGCTTTGGTTGCTGTAAGGGTATGACCTGCTTTCGTTACAGTCACTGTCACCTCTGCCTTCATTGGATCATAAGTCATACCAGCTTCTTTTGTTTCTGGGATAACTTCTTCTACAGTGTACTTGTGAGTACCAACTTGTGCATTTGTGAATGTCAAATCGTCAAAGGCGATCACACCACTAGCATTGTTAGTCTTAGTTTGAAGAACAGTTCCGTTAGCATCTTTCAATTGGAAACTGAATTCACCATCTTTAAGAGTACGACCTGCAAGAGCTTTGCTGAAGTCGAAACGAGTCTTAACTGGTGCTACTGCAAAGTTGTTGAATTCTGTATCTGCAGGCATTGTAACAGCAGTACTCAAGAGACCTGTAGCGGCATCTTTAGTAACTTTAACTTTCACTTCTGCGTTCATAGTATCGTAATCGATATTTGTATCGTTACCAGCTTTTTTTCACGCACAGTGTAAGTGTGTTCACCTACAGCGTTGTATTCAATCGCATCAAATGTGATAGATCCATCAGCTTTGTTTTTTTCTTAGTTTGGATTACATTACCATCTTCAACCAATTCAAAGGTGAAGGCATCATCTTCAAGCGTTTTTTTCCTTCCAATTTCTTAGTGAATTTGAATTGAGCTTGCGTAGCAACAGGTGTAAAGGTATTATTGAACTCTGTATCTGTTGGAAGGGCTTTGGTTGCTGTAAGGGTATGACCTGCTTTCGTTACAGTCACTGTCACCTCTGCCTTCATTGGATCATAAGTCATACCAGCTTCTTTTGTTTCTGGGATAACTTCTTCTACAGTGTACTTGTGAGTACCAACTTGTGCATTTGTGAATGTCAAATCGTCAAAGGCGATCACACCACTAGCATTGTTAGTCTTAGTTTGAAGAACAGTTCCGTTAGCATCTTTCAATTGGAAACTGAATTCACCATCTTTAAGAGTACGACCTGCAAGAGCTTTGCTGAAGTCGAAACGAGTCTTAACTGGTGCTACTGCAAAGTTGTTGAATTCTGTATCTGCAGGCATTGTAACAGCAGTACTCAAGAGACCTGTAGCGGCATCTTTAGTAACTTTAACTTTCACTTCTGCGTTCATAGTATCGTAATCGATATTTGTATCGTTACCAGCTTTTTCACGCACAGTGTAAGTGTGTTCACCTACAGCGTTGTATTCAATCGCATCAAATGTGATAGATCCATCAGCTTTGTTTTTCTTAGTTTGGATTACATTACCATCTTCAACCAATTCAAAGGTGAAGGCATCATCTTCAAGCGTTTTTCCTTCCAATTTCTTAGTGAATTTGAATTGAGCTTGCGTAGCAACAGGTGTAAAGGTATTATTGAACTCTGTATCTGTTGGAAGGGCTTTGGTTGCTGTAAGGGTATGACCTGCTTTCGTTACAGTCACTGTCACCTCTGCCTTCATTGGATCATAAGTCATACCAGCTTCTTTTGTTTCTGGGATAACTTCTTCTACAGTGTACTTGTGAGTACCAACTTGTGCATTTGTGAATGTCAAATCGTCAAAGGCGATCACACCACTAGCATTGTTAGTCTTAGTTTGAAGAACAGTTCCGTTAGCATCTTTCAATTGGAAACTGAATTCACCATCTTTAAGAGTACGACCTGCAAGAGCTTTGCTGAAGTCGAAACGAGTCTTAACTGGTGCTACTGCAAAGTTGTTGAATTCTGTATCTGCAGGCATTGTAACAGCAGTACTCAAGAGACCTGTAGCGGCATCTTTAGTAACTTTAACTTTCACTTCTGCGTTCATAGTATCGTAATCGATATTTGTATCGTTACCAGCTTTTTCACGCACAGTGTAAGTGTGTTCACCTACAGCGTTGTATTCAATCGCATCAAATGTGATAGATCCATCAGCTTTGTTTTTCTTAGTTTGGATTACATTACCATCTTCAACCAATTCAAAGGTGAAGGCATCATCTTCAAGCGTTTTTCCTTCCAATTTCTTCGTGAACTTGAATTGAGCTTTCGTAGCAGCAGGTGTAAAGGTATTGTTAAACTCTGTATCTACACCTGTCGTTGCATTTCCATCTGCATCCACACCATTTGTTGATGAATATGATGGAGCTGTTGAAACCAAAGTATGGCCTGACTTAGTGACAGTCACTGTCACTTTTGCTTCCATTTGGTCATAGGTCATTCCAGCTTCTGGCGTTGTTGGGATAACTTCTTTTACAGTGTAGTTAAAGGTCTTACTTGAATTCCGTTGTCCTGAGGCATTTGTTCCAAGATCATTAACACTATACTTAATACCTGTGAATTTCACATTGCCAGTTGCATCATTGGTTGCAGTTGCTACCTCTGCGCCTGATTCGTCATACAATTTGAATGTGAATTCATTCGCTTTCAGATCGCGACCTTTCAATTTCTTAGAGAAGTCAAACTCTACATTTATTGGTGGAACAACGTGGTTATTGAAAGTTGTATCATCTGTACCAGTTGCTTCACCACCTGTTGAAGTCATCTCTGTTTTGGCAGTTAACAGACCTGAATCCTCATCTTTTGTTACAGTCACCTTAACTGCGACAGTCATTTCATCGTAGTCTACATCAGGTTTGTCACCCTTCACTTCTTTAACAGTGTAGTTGTAGACACCAACTTTATCGAATGACAATTCGCTGAAGGTAATTTTCCCATCAGCCTTGTTAGTAACAGTTTCATTTACATTATTATCACCAGTCAATGTAAAACTGAAATCTCCTGCATTTGCATTACCTTCTACATTACCTTTTGAAAGTTTTTTATTAAATTCCAGATTTACCTTAACAGGAGATGATTTGAAGGTATTGTTGAACTCAGTATCAGTTGGCAGAGATGTTTGAGCTACGTAGGAATCTCCGTTAGCATTTACCGTGATTGTTACATTAGCTTTCATTGGATCATAAGTCATACCAGTTTCTGAACCAGTGACTTCCTCAACTGTATAATGATAGGTCCCTACAGAATTAAACAAGAGTGGATCAAAAGTAATATTACCCAAACTATCATTTTTTTGAGTGTCAACAACTTGACCCGTACTATCGTCAATCAAATTAAAAAGTGAATTCGTCACGTTTTTAAATTTCTTCCTTCCAATTGTTTCGTAAATGATAAATCGACCCTTGCTGGTTTTTTTGCTTTTGTAGCTGAGCCAGATCCTCCTGCCTTAAAGGCAAAAGTTGCTTGGTAACTATACTCTTCTCCATTGTTATAGGTGATTTTAATATCATTTCCGTGTTTTTGTTGCAACTCTTCGAGTGTAGGGTTCGCTGAAACATTCTTTAATCTAGTCATATAACGAACGTAAATCATTTCATTCAGTTGTGCTATCTTGAATGAAAAACCAGACGAACTTGTTTTGATATTTTCTAATAATTGAATTGCATTTCCTTTAGATACCCACGGTGAAATTGACTGAACTTTTTCGGCTCTAAGAGCTTTTCCATTCCACAAATCCACATGATCGTCAGGAATTGGTGTTGCATGCCCTGCTCGCCATGTTGCTTTTGTTTTATTATCAAACTCTGTTAATACTGGATCACCATCTTGAACCAATTCTTGATCATCTGGAAGACTATCAATCAATTGGTAGTTGTTTAAAACCTGTGGAGCTACTAGACTTCCTGCATTTAAACGGAGGGTCCATCTGATTAATTCAGGATGTCCTGTTACTGCTTCTCCGTATTTTTCAACCTTTGATTTTGCTGCTGGTGTTGGAGCATTTTCGGGGCCTACTGTTACTGTAATCTTGGTTCCATTGAAATCTAGTTCTGTTGGAACATTTGGTCTAACAGTTGATTTCCAACCTGTACTAATGTTTAACGTATAATTTTTTCCAAGATTATTTCTTTCAAAGTAATCTGTAAAAGTGGTGATCACTTTGTTATTGATTGAATCCAAGAAAGCATTCCCGATAACTTGACCACCTGGTCCCGTCACATCATAGTGCAAACTTGTAGGAATTCTTATAGCTTCCGGAATATCAACCACCAGTTTATCATTGCGATTGATGGTTAAACTATCAGGCATATTCATGCGAATGACAGTTTCTACTGGGGCATACAATCCGTTACCATTTGGAAAATTCACTTCAACATCTGGATTTTGTACGGTAATGGTATCACCTGTTTTCACATAGGTTGTTGCACCACCTGATGAAGGCAGTTCTCTTTTAGAACGTCTTGATCTAGTTGTAGGTTGCGCCTCAGTTTTTTTCTCGCTAGCTGCAGATGAAGAGGCTTCGGCACTGGCTTTTGAAGTTGGAGAAACTGACTCAACTGGTGCAACACTAGTGCTAGCTGGTGTTGCAACTTCATTTGATTGTTTTTCAGTCTTTTCCTCTTTAACCACATGTGCAGGGGCTTCGGCACTAGCTTGTGAAGTTGGAGAGGTCGACTCAGCTGGTGTAGCACTAGTTCTAGCTGGTGCTACAGCTTCATTTGATTGTCTTTCAGTCTTTTCCTCTTTAATCACATTTGCAGAGTTTTCGGCACTAGCTTGTGACGTTGGAGAGGCTGATTCACTCGGCGTAACACTAGTGTTAGCTTGCGTTACAGCTTCATTTGCTTCAAGACCAGATTCCTTGTGTCTCTCACCTTGATTCTCTTGTGCGACAACTGAAGTTTGTGAATCTGTATTATTCTTCACTTCGTCCGCATAAACGTTTCCTTCTACAAATACCAGTGTTGACAACAACACGGAAGCAACACCGATAGTGTACTTTCGAATAGAAAAACGTTCTTTAGATTCAGAAAATATATTTCTCATTTTCTAACTCCTAATATGTTATAGATCTTTTCCAAATCATTTTAGCACTATATTTTACAAATTTCAACATTTTTATATGTAATTTGTTCATTTTATCTTTATCATCCCAATTTGTAAACCTAGATTGTTAAATTAAGTTAGATTTTCATGTGACTCAGAAAAACTTGGTATGGTGTTTGATAATTCAAAGACTTCCTAGGAATTCTATTTCTTTTATCAGCTATAGTTGATAAATCATTTTGATAAATATTGGTAAAATCCATTTGTTTCGGTAGTCCATTTCGTCTTAATAAGCCATTAGAATGTTCATTGAGACCTCGTTGACCAGGACATCCTAGATCCACAAAGAAAATATCAATGTCGTGTGCATTCGAAATAGATTTCCAATTAGAAAATTCTTTCCTGCAATCAAAAGTGATCAACTTAAAGAGGTGACTGGGAACTTGAGACAACCATTGATTGATGGAAACCTCAATATCACTGGCTTTCCGTCCATTGGTTTCAGTGTGATGACGGTTTTTGAGCAACGTTCTACTAAGGTAATGACGGCACTTTTGTGCTTTTCTCCCACAATTGTATCCCCTTCTTGATGGCCGAATTCCGTCTTAAAATCGGGATAAATGTCTGCTCTCTCATGCAAATCTCTACGAAAAGCTTGTTTTTCACGCGTTTCGTTCTGCCCATTTGGCTTTCGCTTTCCTTTCCAAGGAAGGTCCATCTTGTCGAAAACACCAATATCAGCTAAACGATAGAGTGTTCTCATGAAGCAAGAAATCTTATCTGGATAGGCCCCCTTAATGACATCAAGGCTCCAACTTTGTTCCAAATGAATTTGGATAAATTCTTTTTCTGATTGCGTAGGCCTTGTTTTATTCCGACCACAGCGTTTCTTATTGACTTTATACTGCTCATAGTAGTCATAGGCAGAGCGCACCTCTTTCAGAAAATTGATGACATTGTAGATTGTCTATTTTGAGCTTCCTAGTGAAGTCGCAATATCTGAAACTTTTATGTTTGATAAATTGCAAGAATAAGTGCAACATTTACTCTAACTCATCCTCTAGAGCTTCACAAGCAGTTCTGTAAGCTAAACATTTGTGTGGTCGGTGATTGATATCATATAAAGCCTTGCTCAAAGCCTCTTCAGAGATAGTGGCTAAATCTGTTTTCTTTGGGAAATATTCTCTTAGTAAGCCATTTGCGTTTTCATTGCTTCCTCTATGCCAGGATGAATAGGCGTCCGCAAAGAAAAATGAAATTCCTAAATTCTCTACCAGAGGATAGCAGGCAAATTCTTTTCCCCTATCTGAAGTGAAGGTTTTAAGAGCTTCTTTGGGAATAGCTTACAAAGTTGTTCAATGGATGAAAACATAGCTTTGGCTCTTCTATCTGGTATCTTGAAAGTTAAGTAAAAATGAGTTTTTCGCTCTAGAAAAAGTGATATGATCCCTCTAAAGTAGACATGGTAAATAACCAAAATCTACTTAAGAGGTATTTTTATGTCTAGAAGAGAAAGATTCACCCTATACGAGAAAGAACAAGCTTGTCTCGATTATATTAATGGTAATCGTTCCAGATCTGAAATATGTAACTTTCTCCATATTTCCACAAGGACGATTCAAGATTGGGCTACCATCTATAAAAAACATGGAATTTTAGGACTTTCAAAGAAAACAAAAAACCGTTCCTATTCAAAAGAATTTAAAATGGAACTTGTTAAAAAATATATTAGTGGTGAAGCTTCATCTGTCGATTTAGCTCATCAGTATGATATTTCTTCAGGGCTTTTAAGAAATTGGATTAGGAGGTATAATGCCAATATAGAACTTAAGGATTACAATCCAAAACAGGAGGTCTATATGGCAAAAGCAAGACGTAAAACCACTATTGATGAACGCAAAGAGATTGTCAATTATTGTATTGAACACAATCGCAATTATAAGGAAACAGCGGCACTTTATAATGTTTCTTATAGCCAAGTATACTCGTGGATGAAGAAGTATGATAGTGATGGTGAAGAAGGATTAATTGATAAAAGAGGTCGTCACAAACTAGATGATGAGGTTGATGAATTAGAACGTTTACGAAGAGAAAATGTGCGCTTAAAACGTCAGTTAGAAGAAAAGGAAATGGCTGTTGAACTCTTAAAAAAAGTGAAAGAATTCGGAAGGATGTGAGACTAGGCAAACAGCTTCAGAACGAAGACAAACGTCATTTTTTTGGCGTTTGTCTTTTTGTATTATGTGACTTTCAGTCCGTCTCGCTCCGTTAGGTGTGAGACAAAAAAACTCCAAACGCGATACAATTAAGGTGTTAAAGCCAATTGTAAAGCGAAAGGAGAAAAATATGGCTCAAAAAGCACATAGTTTATCACACACAAAATGGATGTGTAAATATCACATTGTGTTCACCCCTAAGTATAGACGAAAAGTGATCTATAATCAATATCGAAGTAGTTTGGGAGAAATATTCCATAGATTATGTAGTTATAAAGGTGTTGAGATTATCGAAGGCCATTTAATGCCAGATCATGTTCATATGTTAGTAAGCATTCCACCTAGAATTAGTGTTGCAAGTTTCATGGGATATTTAAAAAGGTAAAAAGTGCTCTAATGATGTTCGATAAACACGCAAATCTGAAATATAAGTTTGGAAATCGACATTTTTTTGGGCAGAGGATATTATGTAAGTACAGTTGGCCTCAATGAAGCCACAATAAAGAAATACATTCAGGAACAAGAGCGAAAAGATATTGCTTTAGATAAGTTGAGTGTAAAAGAATATGAAGATCCCTTTAGGGATAGTGACAAGTAGTACGTATACCTCTTTGAGAGGTCTGTGACGAGTCAAATGCAATAAGGCTTGAACAAAGTGAAAGCCAGCGTCTTTAGGCGCTGGCTAGTTATCTGGGCTTATAGCCCTGGTACAAACCACCCGTTTGACGGGTGGTCACGATTTTCGAAACTATTTACTTTATCATCCGGTATTTCCATCCAAAAATCTGATTTAGGGCAAAATAAAAAGGGATATTCGCTATCCATTTCACCAATTTTTTGATATTTAAACATGCCAAAGTAAGCCCAACCTTATCCTCCATTTTGGACTTCCCTTTTTCTCTAGTGTATCTCAAGTTATGATATTCCTTTGCAGTCCCAAAGAGTCGCTCAATTGTTTCTTTGCGCTTCTTATAAAGCTCCTTCATCCCTCTTTGGTGGCGAATCTCTTCACAAAATTCAAGATCATCTTTCCATACATGTCTCGTTATTACTTTTTGGTGATTTTGGCTTTGGGTACAAACGGATAAGAGGGGACAGGAAACACATACTTTTGGATTACTCTTATACTCACGATAACCTTCTCGAGTCGTCGTGCGATAGCTTAACACTTGATTCTCTGGACAGAGATAACAATCATAGTAGGTATCGTAAACAAAATCACTAGCCCTTAAGTTCCCCTTTACTCCCTTCGGACGAGTATAGGGGAAGACAGGGATGATGTTTCGTTCTAATAAATAATGAGCAATAGCTGGGGTCTTATAGCCTGAATCCGCAATAATGTAGCGCGGTGAGAAAGGTTCTAACTTCAAAAAAAGGGAAGGAAAAGCTTGACTATCATGAACATTTCCTGCCTCAACTGTATAAGCCAAGGCCCAACCATGCTTATCACAAGCTACTTGGGCAGAATAGGCAAATACTTCCTTGTGTTCACCCTTGTGGAACCAACCACTCTCAGGATCTGTCGTTGAGATTTTATTTTCTTTAACCTCGCTTTCTTTTGCGGGCTTTAAGGACTTTTTTTCGTGTTTCCTCCTATCTAAATCAATCTCAACTTCCAATTGTTCACTCATAAATTTAGCTTGTTGGTCAACTATTTCCTTATGATACTTGTGACTGTTAGCTGCCGCTTTGATATGGGTACCATCCACAAATAGTTCAGAAGGATCAATTAAGCCAGCACATAAAGCTTGATTGAGCACTCGCGAAAATATCTCAGAAATCAGTTCTCTATGTTGAAAACGACGACTGTAATTCTTTCCATAGGTGGTAAAATGAGGGACCTTGTCATCTAAGGTTAGTCCAAGAAACCATCGATAGGCAACGTTTACTTCAATGTCTTTAATGGTTTGGCGCATGGAGCGAATGCCATAAAAGCATTGAATCAAAGGAATTTTGACTAGCATGACAGGATCGAGACTAGGACGACCATTATCTAGACTATAGGTGTCTTCTACCAAGTCATTGATAAAATCAAAATCAACCTCTGAATCCACTTGTCGAAGAAAGTGATCTTCTGGGACCAATTCGTCTATCGTATAGAAGCCATATTGTCGGCGATTATAATCTGGTTTCTTTGTGAAACATAGGGAACACCTCACAATTCTTCTTACCTCTATTATACGACTTTACACAAAGAAAAGCCCTTAGAATGTTAGATTCTAAGGACTTTGTCTTCAATCTGAAGAGTCTGGGACAATAGTCCCCTAGCTCAAAAAAAGCAACGGATTGTACTAACCCCAAAAAGTTAGACAATTAATTTATCCAAAGGATTTAGTTCTGTATTGCACAGGACTGAGTCCTTTTCTACCATTTGTCAAGTATATCAAGGTATTTGATGAAAAATAGTTTGAGTTCCATATGTCAAACGAAGGAAATTGTCTTTTTTTGAGCTAAAGTTTAGTGTAAAAAGTGTACACAAAACCAACACCTTACCTAGTGATTTTTTTGATAAGGTGTTACAATAATATGGCATAAACAATTTTACCGATTTTGGGTAGAAGTATAATCGTAAAGTTTGTTATGCGTTATGAGGTAATACATTGTTCTGATGAGACGATGTATAGAGGCAATCGTGTGTGGTTTGGTTGAAGTCACTTGCGATTGTCTTTTCCGTTTATCATAGAAGTCTGCGATATGACAAGGATTGGTGTGGCTAGCTGAAGCTATGTTATGAATGCACTTAAAGAGAATCTTTCTAGCATAGGGATTCCCACGTTTGGTGATATGTTCCTTGGCTAGAAAGTCCCCAGATTCATAGTGTCTGAGGTCAATGCCGATAAAAGCATTGATTTGATTGGCAGAGTGAAATCGACGAATATCACCAAGTTCACCAATAATGCTTGTCGCTGTGGTTTCAGCTATTCCAGGAATAGAGAGAAGAATCTCGTATTCTGGCAAAGGTTGAGCCAATGTTACCATCTCCTCTAAAACACTTTGTCTATATTCAGAAAGCCTAAGTAACTCCCCTGCATAGTATTTGACCTCTTCCATCATTGGAGAGGTTTTCTTGACCGCACAATAAGACTGATTAGCTAGTTTTGTAAGCTTATCTACTAAGTAAGTCACACGTTTTTCAGAGATGCGTTTTGATGTAGACTGACGGATGATAGCTCTTAATGCGGCGTCATCCAACTCCAGTACAAAACTATTACATGGAAAAGTCATGACCAAGTTCCAATATTGTTCCCCAGTTGGTGCCGACAAGATGTTTTCCAATTCAGGAAAAGTGACCTGTAAAACCTTGTGCAGACGGTTTTTAGCGCAGACAATATCCTCAGTAAGATTCTGATAGAAACGACTGAGGTCGCGTAATTCTTGATAAAGCGCTTCTTGGACATAGCTTGGTTTACGATTGAGGATGAACTGAGACGTAGCTAGTTTTTCAGCGTCAATCTTATCGGTTTTACGTACTCGTAAGCTATCTAGTTGTTTTTTGGATTCTAAGGGATTGAGGCGTGTATAAGCGTAACTATTATCCTCAAAGAAGGCCTGAAGACGACGAGAATAGACACCAGTCGCCTCGAAGACAATCTCTGGCTGGTGAACAGTCTTCAAGTCCCCAAGTAGTCGATTAAATCCGATGGCATCATTGGGTATGGTATAGCCATGTACTTTCTCTCCATTGATCAAGATGGCTACTTCTGAACTTGCTTTACTCACGTCAATCCCAAAAACTACTCGCATGATATTACCTCTTTGTCTTGAATGATTCCTTGCTTTAGTGATGTCATTTTCAATACTCGACGTTTTTCGTCCCACATACTTTGATAACATTCTTCCTAAAACAGGTGTCTTGCCAGTTTTAGTTACGACGTCTAGCGCCAAAGGACTCATCGACTTAACAAGACACCTCTACTTTAACATAACGAAAAAAGTAGTGAGTACTTTCTCCCGTCGGAGATTTTCTCACTACTAATCTTAGTATGTTTTTAGTTTGACCTTAATTCGTTTGTTGTTGTAATAATCAATATAGTCTACAATAGCTTGTTCCAATTGCTCAAGTGAGTGAAAGGTCTTCTCATAACCGTAAAACATCTCAGACTTAAGAATGCCAAAGAAGGACTCCATCATGCCATTATCTGGGCTGTTTCCTTTACGTGACATGGACGGTTGGATTCCTTTATCCTCTAAAAAATGATGATAATACTGATGTTGATACTGCCATCCTTGGTCACTATGGAGAATAGTATTTGTGTAATGATCCTCACTGAAGGCCTGATTTAACATAGCTTCTACTTGTTCTAAGTTTGGTGAAGTTGAAAGATTATAGGCGATAATTTCGCTATTAAATCCATCTAATACTGGTGATAAGCAGAGCTTTTGATTACTTGCTGGAATGGCAAATTCTGTCACATCTGTGTATCACTTTTCCATTGGTTTGGATGCTTCAAATTGGCGTTGAATAAGGTTGGCTGCTTTCTTTCCAATCTCTCCTTGGTATGAAGAATACTTCCGTTTACGACGAATTCGAGCACTTAAACCAAGGACCTTCATCAGGCGTTGAACTCTTTTGTGATTGACCACATAACCACGATTTCTCAATTCAAGAGTCATTCGGCGATAGCCATAATTTCCTTTGTGCTCAGTAAAAATAGATTGAATTTCAGCTTTAAGATCTTTATCTTTGTCAAGCCTATCCAGTTGCTTCAACTGATAGTAGTAAGTTGAGCGAGGTAAACGAGCCGCTTCAAGAAGTAAATCTAGTCGAAATCCTCCTGAAGCCATTTCTCTAATTGTCTCAGCCTTTCTCGTTGTATGGCTTCGTCCCTGTCTTCTAGCTCTTTTAACTTTTTTTAAGTAAGCCACCTCGGTACGTAAGCGTTCATTCTCTTCTTGGAGTCGCTCTAGTTCTGTCATTTTCTTCCCAAGTTTTTCTTACGTTTACGTCCCATTTTAGGTACTCTCCTCTTGTTTTTTCAACAATAGTATACCCGTTTTTTCTTGTATTGTGCCATCCAATTTGGAAGCATACCACGATTTGGGAGAGCATATTCGAGAGAAACTCTATCTTGAGACCAGTTTTCATGTAGAACTTTATCAATCATTTCTTGTTTTAATTCAGGAGAGTAGTAACGATTTTTTCCTTTTTTGACGAACTCTATTCCATAACGATCAATCAATTTAATCATGTACCTAAGATTAGAATTGTTTATCCCAAATTTATTTGAAAGTTGCTCTAAGCTATATCCTTGTTTTCTAAGTTCATAGATCTGAACTTTATCTTTATAAGTCAATTTCATAATAAAAACACCCCAAAAGTTAGATTTTTTTCTATCTAACTTTTGGGGTGCAGTTCAGATTTGCCGTTGCTTTTTTGCATGGTTGCGATAGTCTTGGTAAAATAGAATTGCACAATAAACCATTTAGAAAGGCTATCTCCTGCATATTCACTATAACACAAATCAAACAACTTTACCACTAGAAATCAGTTCTTTCTTGCCACAAGACCATCTAGTCTTTACCATTGAAAAAGTGGTGAATGCCCTGGAGGATCGTCATTTCCACGCCTTCTATCATGACTTCGGCCGCCCGTCTTATCACCCCTAAAATGCTTGTATCTACTCTTCTATTTGCCTATTCACAAGGAATTTTCTCTGGACGAAAAATTGAAAAAATGATGATTGAAAATCTGGCTATGCAGTACCTAACAGGACAGTTAGTTGTCAGCTATCGCACCATCAATCGTTTTCGTGTCGCTGAAGGGATGGAAGAACTCATTCGTGATCTTTTCATCGACCTCAATCTTCGTTTAAAAATGGAAGAGTTAGTGACCTTAGATTGCTTGTTTATTGACGGGACTAAGATTGAAGCCAATGCCAACAAGTATAGTTTCGTGTGGAAGAAAGCGACAGAGAAATTCTCCGCCAAACTTCAAGAACAGATACAGGTCTATTTTCAGGAAGAAATCACTCCCCTTATCCATCAAGCTATCGAACTGGATACACAAGAGCCTATCTCCTCAGAGCAGTTGCTTGCATTCTCTCAAATCCTTGAAGAAGAATTGGAAAAACTGAGCCAAGACATGGAGGAGATACCCGTTAAAGGGAAGGATGAACGTAAAACCCAACGTCGGAAACTCAAGAAAGTCTTGCGTAAAGTCAAGGAGGATTTTTCAGTACGTGCTGAAAAATATGAGAAGTATCAAGAGACATTTGAGGGGCGTAATAGCTTTTCCAAAACCGATCCAGATGCCACTTTTATGCGGATGAAAGAAGATCATATGAAAAATGGCCAACTCAAGGCTGCTTATAATCTTCAAATCGCTACTGAAAACCAATTTGTTCTTCACTATGATGTCTTCTCAAATCCGACAGATACCAAGACTCTTCTGCCATTCCTTGAAACCTATCCACATGACGTAAAGACAGTTGTCGCAGATGCTGGATATGGAAGTGAAGAGAACCTCCTTTGTTTAGATGAAAAGAAGGTGAACCATCTGATTAAATATGCCATATTTGATCAGGAACAGAAGAGAGGGTATAAACAGTCGGCTAGAAACTTAACAAATTGGCACTATAATGGCAAGGAGGATAGCTACACTCATCCTGACGGGTGGTGCTATCGTTTTCACCATATCAAACATCAGAAAACACAGACGGATTTTCAACAGGAAATCAAGGTTTACTACGCTGATGAACCTGAATCAGCTCCTCAAAAGGGACTGTATATGAACGAACGCTATCAGCACTTAAAAACTAAAGAATGTCAGGCGCTTTTATCTCCCGAAGGTAGACAGATTTTCGCTCAACGTAAGATTGATGTGGAACCTGTCTTTGGGCAGATAAAGGCTTGTTTGGGTTACAAGAGATGTAATCTGAGAGGGAAGCGTCAAGTGAAAATTGACATGGGATTGGTACTTATGGCCAATAACCTCCTAAAATACAATAAGAGAATGACTCAAAATTAAAAAGGCTCTATAATTTCTGTAGTGGGTAAAACCACCATAGGAATTATGGAGCCTATTTTGTTGTAGAAAAAAAGTCCCATAAGACCTATAATGAAAAGTGACCAAACCATCATTAGAAAGAATCTTATGGAACAATTAAATTTTATCACAAACTTACTCGGAATTAAAGACAAGAACATCAAAATCTTGGATTATCTTGATGCTGGAACGCATAAAGAAGTCATCGCTAAGCTCGATTATCCTGCCCCTAAATGTCACAACTGTCAAGGACAAATGGCTAAATATGACTTTCAAAAAGAATCTAAAATTCCCTACCTCGAATGTGCAGGATACAAGACTCTCATTCGATTGAGAAAACGTCGTTTTCGTTGTAAAGTCTGTGGGAAAATGGCTGTATCAGAGACCTCCTTAGTCAAAAAGAATCACCAAATCTCAGCGATCGTCAACCAGAAAATTACTCAAAAATTAATCGAGAAAGTCCCTATGACGACTATCGCAGAAAGTCTATCTGTCTCTACTTCGACAGTCATTCGTAAATTGAAAGAATTCAAATTCAAGACAGATTTATCTTTCCTTCCAACTCACATGTCTTGGGATGAATACAGCTTCAAGAAAGGGTAAGATGAGCTTCATTGCACAGGATTTTTGATTCCAGAAAGATCGTAGCTATCTCTGGATGGGCGGACTCAAGTAACTATTCGCAAATCATTTCCTTCGCTATTCTAGACAGGGTGAGAAGCCATGTGAAAATCATTACCATGGACATGTTTAGCCCCTACTATGATATTGCCAGAAAACTATTTTCCAAACGCTAAAATCGTTCTGGATCGTTTTTCACATTGTCCAGCATCTCAGTCGAGCTATGAACCGTCTTCGCATCCAAATCATGAATCAGTTTGATCGGAAATCGCACGAATATAAGGTACTGAAACGTTACTGAAACTCATTCAACAAGATAGCCGTAAACTCAGCGATAAACGTTTTTATCGCCCAACTTTTCGATCACACTTGACCAATAAAGAGATTCTCAAAAGCTGCTTTCATACTCCCAAGAACTTAGACAGCACTACGACCTCTATCAACTATTACTCTTTCATTTTTCAAGAGAAACAAGCTAACCATTTCTTTGATCTTATTGAAGAAGCGATTTCTTGTGTAAATCCTATTTTTTTCAAACTGTTTTTTTAAGACCTTTTTTTGAAAGATAAGGACAAGATCATGAACGCACTGGAACTGCCCATACTCAAATGCAAAACTAGAAGCTACTAATAATCTTATCAAAGTCATCAAGCGCAATGCTTTTAGCTTCCGAAACTTTGAAAACTTTAAAACTAGAATCCTCATTGCTTTGAACATCAAAAAGGAGAGAACCAATTTGGTCCTCTCCAGGTTATAACTTTTCATCAACCCACTACAGTTGACAAAGAGCCAATTTAAAAAGCTAGAGTTCCACAAGTGGGAATCTCTAGCTTCTTTATAGCTGAGAACTATTTTGTCTCAGACTCTTGAAAGACACTCACTTAATCAGAGGGACACCTTTGTTGCACTTGACTTTACAATTGGGGAAATTTTAAAATTACAAAATTCAGAGAAATCAGCGGAATTATCCTTTAGATATACTTTGGTAAAAACTAGAGATTGAGCAGGTAGATATTCGTTAAGAACATCTAGAGTTAACAGAAAAATTGAGGAAATCTGTAGAAACGATAACAGGATACTTCTACCTGTTCCTAGAAAATTACACTTACCATAGTCTTACAGAATAGATAGAACATTATTTCCATACTTCAAACAGTTTACCCATGCAAACTCTGGAGTATAAATCCCTATCATAATCAGAAAAAGCTTTACTAGGAGCTGTCTCATAATTAAAGCTTAACGAATTAATATCTTCTAAATATTTTTTTGGTCTCACTTTATTGACGAATATACACTTGTGCAACTCTTAT
>BNJU01003047.1_pt1 | contig 43641 bp, 64 predicted proteins | sample 8539281 | NCBI WGS metagenome assembly BNJU01 (sample SAMD00202456, study PRJDB9452) | human saliva metagenome | isolation source: human saliva | place: Japan
AAAATAGAAGAATAAATTCTGTGGAAGTTAATTCTATTACTGGAAGTATTCTGATTTATTTGATGAAAAAGTTATTGAAAGGTTCTTTTTGTATTTGGTAGTGTTAGAGATTGCTTCATTTGGATGAGGAAGCCTTGAAAAATAAACCTGGGAGAGATAAAAGAGAGTTGTTAAAGCAGATATTTGAATCAGTAGATATATACTGTTTTATAATAAAGAGTAAAGGTTATTTGGTTTGAGGACATTAACTGCAGGTATTTTTATTTTTATGGAATATATATGGAAAGTTCAGGATTACCTAAAGGGCTACATTGTTATGGTGAGCTTCTGGAGCTTTTATCAGACGAGAAAGAAATTAGTAGACAAAATTGAAAGGGAAAAAGATGTTGAAAATTTTGGAACAACATATCGATGTTTTAGTCAGATAAAGGTGATGTACAATATTCCTGGAAGACTTAGGCTATTGTCCCAAATTTATCAAAAAGTTCAGAGGAATTAAAAATATGATAATGAAGTAAAAACTTGTTTTATCAAAAAGGGATAAAAAGTGTTGAATATTCGTATATAACGAATAAAATTTTGCTTTATTATGATCCAAATTTGATTTTCAGAGAAAGGAAATACTTGAATGGATGAACAAGTTTGGGAAACGGTTATCAATCACCTAAATTGTATGAAAAATAAATCCTTGAAAAGAAATAGAAGATAATCTGGAAATTTTTATGATTTGATAAAAAGACTTTAAGTTTGTGGAATAAAAAGAAAGGAAAGAATTTATGGCTGGTAGAAATTATTTGCTAAATTGTGAGATTTTGCATGAAATTCGTGGAAATCAGAATTCGTTCAAAGCGTTAAAATATCTTGGCGTTCACAAAGAAGAAATAACAAAGCGTTTAATACAAGTTCATTATATAAAAAGTGTTGAAATTTCAACTAATACAGGTTCTGTACTTATTTATTTTGATAACTTTTCGCTAACTGGAGAAAATTTTGTATCTTTTGGCTTAAAATACATTGAATGGAGTATTTGGATATTTACAAAAATGAGAAAAACAAGCATCGAATAAATATGTGATAGAAAGACGATTACAGGAAGAATCACCAAAAGAAATTATGAAAAATATTGGAGCGGCAGTATTATTGCTTTTGCTTCCAGGTCCAAAAACGAGATTGACTGGAATTAGAAGATTATTTAATTACAAACTATTTTCAACAATTTCTTTAGCGTGCCTGTTTAAAAATGGAAATTTTATCATTGAGTTCAGGATAGCGTCCGAATGCGGATACATTGGGTTCTACGGCGATTGATGAAATGTATCGCTTTAGGAAGTGAGCGAACAGGCTTTGACAGATTATGATTTTAGAAAAGAAATTGCAGAGACTTTTGACGGCTTATACTGATGACTCAGTGGCGTAATTAAAGATATGCTAAGTGTTGGAGAAAACTATGTTTGGAAAGCGTCTGAAGATGAAGACCAAGTGGCGAAAAAAGTTCCAATTGAAGAAATTAAAAAAGGTGATTTGATACTTGTTCAAACTGGAGAAAAAATAAGTGTCGATGGAACAATTGAAAAGGGAAGTGCGGTAATTGACCAATCGGCGATTACTGGAGAATATATGCCTGTTAAAAAGGAAACAGGACAGGAAGTTTTTGCTGGAACGCTTTTGAAAAGTGGAAATATTACTGTAAGAGCTGAAAAAGTTGGAGATGACAGAACAGCTTCAAGAATTATAAAATTGGTGGAAGATGCTTCATTTAGTCGAGCGGACATTCAATCTTACGCCGATGCATTTTCTGCACAGTTGATTCCGTTAAATTTCCTTCTTGCTGGAATAGTTTACGCTTCGACTAGAAATTTACAAAAGGCGTGAGTATGCTTGTAATTGATTATTCATGTGGAATAAGATTGTCGACAGCGACAGCATTTTCTGCTTCAATTAATACAGCTGCTAAAAACGGAATCTTGATTAAAAGCAATTATTTGGAAGAACTTTCAAAGGCTGATACTGTAATATTTGATAAAACTGGAACAATTACAGAAGGAAAACCTAAAGTTCAAACAGTAAAAACTTTTGCTAAAAATATGAAAGATAATAGAATGATTGCATTAGTGCAGCTGCTGGAAGAAACTTCTACACACCCCTGGCATGAGTGCGATTTTTAAACGAGTAGAAATAGAGATTAAAAATACCACGACATAAAAGATGTGATTAGAGTGGCAGGGGATCAGAAACTTATGTAAATAAGGGATATTGATTCGTGTGGAAGCAAGAAGATACATGGGAGAAAACAATATTTTCAGTGAGAGATGTCAGATTTGACGTGGTAAAAGAGGAATATAATGATATGTGGCAGATGGCGATTCATCGTGCAAATCTAGGTTTCTACAGATCTGCAGGGAAAATATTAAAAAGCTATGAACCGTTTGAGAAATCAAGATAGACGATATTGTGCTCCCACAGGAGATTTGAGACAACAGGCTGAAACCATTGCAAATAGTATGTCGATGGATAGATACGAGATCTGATTGTTACCGAAGATAAGGCCAAAAGATATATTGAAATTCCGTTCAATCGGATTCAAAAGTTATTATGATTGGAGATGGAATAAACGATGCTCCAGGCTCTTTCTTACGCAAATGTGAATAGCACTTGGAAGCACTAGAACAGATGTCGCAATGGGCTGCCGATGTTACAATAACTTCTGACGATCGTTATTGATACCAAACTGTTATAGTCGGTTTAGCGTGAAAATACTGTAAAAATTATAAAACAAAAATTTTGTGATGGCGATTGGAATAAACAGTTTTGCACTTGTATTAGGTGCGACAGGTTGCTACCAGCAATATATAGTTCAGTTTACATAATTCAATAACAATTTTTAGTAGTTGGAAATTCATTAAGACTTCTAGAAACGTGATGATCAATAAATAAATTTTTGCAGCGTATCATGATTTTTGGAGAAGTATATGATTAGCTTTGACGGTATTGCATAAGTTACCGAGATCATGTCAGATTTAAAAGTTTCACACAAAGTGTATTGACACAAAAATTTTTGAAACAATAAAAGTTGGAGCAAAAAAAGTACGATCTACGGTATAATAAAACTATAAATACATTGCTTATAACTTTTTGAGCCAGAGAAATTACGATTGATGATGATTTATCGAACTGCGACAACATTATCAGTTGAGCACAGCATGACTTCTAGTAAGTAGTGGAAAGATTTTGAGGAAAAATCAGTAGATTCGTTGTCTGTATATTCTGGGCGCGATTTTGCTTTCTTTCTTGTACGGACTTGGAAAAAGTGAAAATTGAAAATTACAATTGGATATAAACAATTTTACAGCAGGACTTTACGACAGCGGCAATTATGGAACTACGCCTACATGGAAACACAACGAAAGGTTTTCTTTGACATTGAAATTTTACCAGCATTATATCTTTTAAGATCCTATGCTGGCGAATAGGTCGAGTTACAGCAATAACACTTATGTGAAACACAACTTTTGGACGACACCTTGTATTAAATAATGTATCGAATAAAGAGTGAAATTTATCGGTTAGTGAAAATGAAAAAATTCCATTATGTTGTGGATGTGAAAAATGATAAAACTATTGAGAATGTAAGTGAGTTTAATAGATCATATATTCTTTAACGAGAGATCAGATGAAGATTCAGATGACAAAATATATAGTTTTGAAATAAATTATGATTTAAAGTAAAAGAATTTAACAAAAGATATCAAAAATCACCAGATTCTGAGTAGGAGATAATTCACATAGTTATAAAAATATTAATATATAATTATTTGATATAATAAATAAATTAAAATTTTGGAGGTAATAAAATGATAAAATTCGAGAATATAAAGAAAGAGCATTTAGTGGGAGCGGCAGTTGGAGTAGGAACAGTTGCGGTTGAGTTTACTATTTATACATCAAAGTAAGTTGACAGTAAAAAGAAAACAAGGAGACAAATATGAAAACATCTTCAGAAGCAACACGATAACATGAATCTTGAAGGTGATGACAACAAAAAGAACGTCTTGAAGATTTAATTGCTGAAAAATTATCTACAAATACAGTCGTTCCAGAAACAGTTGTGGAAGTTGAAAGAAAATAGTTGATTTTAAGATTAAAAGTGATAAAAATTAATTAAAATTAGAGTTTAAATAAATAACCAGTTGTAACTTTTTGAGTTCAATTTTAAAAGCAGTTTTGCTGCAATTAAATATAAAAAGTTTATGAAATAGTGCAAGAATACTCGAATTTTTAGTTGTGAGATGAAATTTGCACGAAAATCTAATAACATATGGAAAAATTTTAGTAGATAAAATGTAGAATATGTAATATAATATCTTTGATTCGAAAGACTGTAATGGAGTATTAAATATTCTAAAAGAAAAAGTAAAGTTGTGGACTTAAATGTTGTCCTATACAATAGGGGCACTGAACACGCCTAAAAAGAATAAGGATAGTTGTTATGCTATCAAGATTCTTAGAAAATTTTTAAATACTTTTAAAGATTTTAAAAACCTACCGACTTTAGTCGTGGGAGGTTCGAGGTTTTTAAGCGCAAAATGCGTAACATTAATAAAAATATTATTTTAAGGAGGAAACTTATGAAAGTGTAGTAATCAGACATGGTGAAAGCCAATGGAATTTGGAAAACAAATTTACTGGTTGGAAAGATGTGGATTTGAGTCCTAAAGGAGTTGAAGAAGCAAAAAGTGCGAGGAAAAGCATTAAAAAGAACAAGGATTAGTTTTTGATGTTGCTTATACTTCTTACTTAAAAGAAAGCTATCAAAACTCTAAATTATGTTTTTGGAAGAGTTGGATGATTGTATATTCCAGTTTACAAATCTTGGAGACTTAATGAAAGACACTGCATTGCGTACAAGGATTGAATAAAGCAGAAACTGCTAAAAATATGGAGATGACCAAAAGTGCTTATCTGGAAGAAGTTTTGATGTTGCACCACCCGCAATTGACAAATCAAGTGAATATTATCCAAAAATCAGACAGAGATATGACTGATTTAACTGATGAAGAACACCACTTGGAGAAAGTTTGAAAGATACAATCACAAAGAGTTTTTGCCTTACGGCATTCAGATATTTCAAAAGAGCACAAGAAGGTAAAAACGTTATTATGGCAGGCTCATGGAAACAGTTTGAGGCATTAATAAAATATTTGTTAAATATTTCAGATGAAGATATCTTGAAATTAAACTTAACAGCTGGAGAAACCATTGATTTTTGAAATAGATGAAAACTGAACGTAGTTTCATCACCAGATTCTTTTAGTTAAAGCATGATATAATTTTAGCAGGATGAATTTAAATAATCCTTGCGTTTCTTTATACAAAATACAAAACTTTGAAACTAATGTTGTAACAGGACTGCTTTTAAAATCGAACTTGAAACAACTGGTCTATTTATTTAAACTCTAATTTTAATTAATTTTTATCAGTTTATTAGGCATATTTTTATTTAGTAATAGATTTCTGTTGGCTTTTATTTAGCAGTATTTTAAAAACTTTTTGTTATCAAATAAATAAAAATATATATTTTTTTAAATGGATTTTTAGAGATAAAAATAAATTTTACAAGGAAGGTGAAAAATATGACTTTGGAAATATCTACACCTGCAGTTCTTTTTCCTACATATCTCTGCTTTTGCTTCATACACAAATAGGTTTCTGGCACTCACAGCGATTGTGAGGCAGATGGATTCAAGCAGGGAAGTGGAGCATGAGTTCTATCAAGTTAAAAATTTGAGAAAAAGGCTAAATTATAAAATGCAGTATTTTGGAGTTTCAAGTCTGTTAATGTGTGCCATTTCTATGCTGTTTTTATTTCTTCAAGATGGAGTTTTATTGGGAAAATAAGTTTTGGAATAAGTCTTGTATCGTTGATAGTTTCACTATTATTTTTCACTTTTGGAAATTCAAATTTCGTTGAGCTTTTGAGAATTCATTTGAATCATAATGAGTGAGGTGAGGGAAAAATAAATAAAATTTTTATCATTTGACATAAATTAGAAAAATTGATATAATTAGTGTAAAAGTATAGTTTGAGTGAAAAATTAAAGGACAAATATTTTAATTGTTGATTATTAAATTAAGGAGGGAAGGATGATTTCGGTAATTTTGGCGGCTGGAAAAGGGACTAGAATGAAGTCTGAGCAGTCTAGGTTTTACTAGGGTAAATGGTGTTCCGATGATTAGAAGAGTTGTGACTGTTCTTGAAAATATTGGGAATATGTTTTTATTTTGGGGCATAAAGGAAGATGTGCTGGCTGGAAATGGGAGATGTTGATTTTTGTTACCAAGAGGAGCAGGCTTGGGACAGGACATGCTATTTTTGATTGCAAAGGATGAAATTAGGAATATGGTGAAGATGTGCTTATCACGTGTGGAGATGCGCCTCTTTTTGAGGAGGAAGAAACGCTGAAAAAGGCTAAGGATGCTTTTGAGGAAGGAAAACTTCGACTGTATTGTGCTTTCTTGCAAGGTTAAAGAATCCGTTTGGATATGGACGGATTGTTAAGGAAAATGGAAAAATTTCAAATATTGTCGAAGAAAAGGAAGCAGATGAAAATGAGAAAAATAGATGAAATTAATACAGAGTCTATATTTTTAAAAATGAAAGTTTGCTTTATGCAATTGAAAAATTGACAATAACAATTCAAAAAGGTGAATATTACTTGACTGATGCCATAAAAAAATTTTTGACAAGTGAAGGATATAATGTTGACAGTTTTTCAAATTGAAGATGAAGATGAAATTTTAGGAGTAAATTCTAAGGTTCAGTTAGCACAGGCAGAGAAAAATTTTGAGAAATAGAAAAATATTGAACTGATGGATAGTGGTGTAATTTTGATTGATCCAGATGCGGCTTATATTGAAGATAATGTTCAAATTGGGCAAGATACTGAATTTATCCAAATGTTACAATTCAAGGAAAAGACTAAAATTGGAAAAATTGTGAAATTTTTAGAAATACTAGAATCGAAAACTCTGTAATTGATGATAATGTTAGAATAGAAGCCTCTGTTGTAGAAAAAGTCAACTCTTTGAAGAAGGAGTAACTGTAGGTGGTTTGCATTTACGTCCAAAGGCATGCTCAAAAAGAAACTGTGCATGTTGGAAACTTTGTGGAAATAAAAACTCTACTCTTGAAAAGGGTGTAAAGACAGGGACATTTGACTTATATTGGAGATGCTGAAATTGGGCAAGATACAAATGTTGGCGCAGGAACTATTACTCTACAATTATGACGGGAAGAATAAACATAGGACAAAAATTGGAAAGAATGCATTTATTGAGCAATTCAATAATTGTAGCACCTGTGGAAATAGGAAGTGAAGTTTTGACAGGCACGGGTTCGGTTATAACAGAGGATATTCCTGATGAAGCGCTTGCTTTTGGAAGGGCAAAACAGGTAAATAAGGAGATAAATATAATTAGAAATAGGAAATGTCAGAAAATAAAAAGTTAATAAAAATAAAAAATATTAATGAGAGAAAGGGAAATAAAATGATAACATTAACCAAAGAAGACAAAGACAAAATTAGAGTATTTGCAGGAACATCAAGTGAAAAATTGGCAGAAAAGATTGTAAAATACTTGGATATGGATTTATCAGCTGCTGAAATTGTAAAATTTGCTGATGGAGAAACTTTTGCAAAGGCGAAGAAAAGTGTACGTGGCTGTAAAGTATTTATTGTTCAGTCTACTTCAAAACCTGTAAATGAAAGCCTTATGGAACTTTTAGTCTTTATTGATGCAATTAAAAGATCTTCAGCCAAGGAAATTATCGCTGTAATTCCTTATTATGGATATGCAAGACAAGATAGAAAGGCAAGTCCAAGAGAGCCGATTACATCAAAACTTGTTGCAAATTTGCTGACAGTTGCAGGAGCTACAAGAGTAATTACAATGGACTTGCATGCAAGACAAATTCAAGGATTTTTTGACATTCCAGTGGATCACATGGAAGCATTGCCGATTTTGGCAAAACACTTTATAAAATACGGATTTAGCCCAGAAGATACAGTTGTTGTATCGCCTGACGTTGGCGGAGTAAAAAGAGCGAGAGGACTTGCAAACTGGCTGCATACACCGCTTGCAATAATTGATAAAAGACGTGCCAAGGCAAATGTTTCAGAAGTTATGAATATTATTGGTGATGTAAAAGGTAAAAAGGCTATTTTGATTGACGATATGATTGATACAGCCGGAACAATTTGCAATGCTGCTCAAGCTTTAATTGACAAGGGCGCTTTGGAAGTTTATGGATGTGCAACACACGCTGTTTTCTCTGATCCTGCAGTTGAAAGATTAAAAAAATCAGCATTTACTGAAATTGTAGTAACAGATACTATTCAATTGCCTGAAGATAAAAATTCGATAAATTAAAAATATTGACAACAAGTAAAAATGTTTGCAGAAATAATAACTAGAATAATCTACAAAATAACCCAATAAGCGGTTTATTTGAAATGCCAGTTGATGATGGAAATGATGACTAAGATTGATAAAGACAAAAAGTAAAATTGAAAAAATATAAAAATTTTAAAAAAATGGAGGAGTTGCTGTATTCCCTACAGATACTGTCTATGGAATTGGCTCTCTTCCTGAAAAGAAAAGCTGTTGAAAAATTTATAAAATAAAAACGTGATTTTTCTAAAAATAATCGCATTAATTAGTAATAAGGAAATTTTTGAAGGATCTGGTAAATGAAACTGAAGAAAATATGGAAAAATTTCTAAAATTCTCAATGAATACTGGTAGGAGAACTGACGTGTCATTTTTCGTAGCAAATTGTAATTTTACACGGAAATTTGATGAAAATATGGAAACTGTTGGGATTCGGATTCCAAAAATAAAATTGCTTTTGGAAATAATAAAAGAATCTGGAGGAATATTATTGACTTCAAGCGCTAATATTTCAGGTGAAAGTTCGGTTAAAAATTGAGGATTTAAGTGAAGAATTTCTAAAAATGTGGATATTGTTATTCCAAATGAAGAATCAGAATTGACAGGAAGCCGTCTACAATTGTAAAATTTGAAAATGGAGAGATTACATTATTACGAGAAGGTAATATTTTTATTTGAGGAAATAGTAAAAATTAAAATGACAAAAAGAAAAGGAGAATTTATGTAAAAATGGTAAATCCAAATACTGTTAGCAATATGGATTTAATAAATGCAAAATCACAGGCTAAAATGCAGCAAACTTTGTGCAAAAATTGGAAAAAGGGAAAAGAAAAAGTCAATGTTACATTTTTCAAAAATGTCAAGAAGTTATTTTGGCAAAAATGATTGAGGAAATGAGAAAAATGATGAGCCAATATGAAAAAAACAGTGCCAAATGTATTTAGTTTCTTTAAATATTTGGAAAATGAAGTTAAAATTACAAAAGGCGAATAAAAAGGAAAAACTAAAAATGTAAAATTGTCTTACGAAGAAGTTGACTTTTTAAACTGCAGTAAAGAAACATTAAAGGGATTGATGCTCAACGTGCGACTTTGAAGTGGTACAATCTGATTAAAAAGGGATTGTTTAAAAACATTGAAAAAAACAGACAGAATTGGTGCTGGAGGAATTTAGCAGCGGAACTGTGAAAAAGAAATAATTGAAAAAATATAAAAGCGGGAAGGGAAAAATTGAGGGACAATGAATGAAAAATAATTGAAAAGGCAAAACTAAAGGATGTTGTCGATAATAAAAATAGTTTTTTTATCAAAAGATACTGTTTCTTATTTAAATGAAATTGTAAAGACTGGATTTAAGAGCAGGGCTAGTGATATTCACGTGAAATTTGACCTGCTGGAAGGAATGGAAATAAAATACCGGGTTGACGGCTATCTGAAAGAAAGCCAGAAATTGTATGAAGCAGTGAATAGAAAAAGTTCTTGAAAAATATTACAGAAATTATTGCCAGAATGAAAAATTTTGGCTGGAATGAACGTTGCAGAGAAAAGAAAGCCACAAGATGGCAAATTTTCTTTTTTTATTAAATGCAAAAATACAAATAAACGTTATGATATAAAGGGCTGCCTATATGCCGACAAAGTGGCGGGGAGACTATGGTTTTACGTATTTTTGGAAAATTATTTAAAGGATATAAAACTTGAAACATTGGGATTTTTCAAGTCAAAAGCATTAAAATGTTAAATGAAACTTTAGATAGAAAATATGGAATGATTCTCGTAAGCGGGTACTACAGGTTCTGGGAAATCTACAACATTAAAATCCCTAATAAATATGCTAAATAATGGAAGATCATAACCGTAGAAGATCCAGTTGAAAGCAAAATTAATGGGACTGTTCAAATACAGATAAATCAAGAAATTGGAGTAACATTTTTCTGAAGTTTTGAAAAGCCACATTGAGAAATGATCCTGATATTATCGTAATTTCTGAAATTAGAGATGAAATTACTGCAGAAATAAATTGTAAGAGCTGCATTGACAGGACATCTTGTAATTTCACAATTCACACAAATGATGCTGTTTCTACGTTAATTAGGCTAGTGGATATAGAATTCCGAAATATTTGATACTAGATTCATTAATTGGAGTTATTGGACAGAGGCTAGTTGGAAAAAGATGTCAGAAGTGCATGGGAGAAGGCTGTGATGAATGTTCTAGCGGATATAGCGGAAGAATTTCAATAAATGAAATACTCGTGTTAAATCAAGATGTACGGAATATTTTTGAAGGAGGACAATCATCTTGGATCTGAAACTAAAAATAAATTGAAGACTCTAAACCAAAAATATGAAAATCAGAAGTGTTTTTATTGATTTTTATGGAAGATGCTAATGAAAAATTGAAAAGAAATTGATTTTTGAAGAGAAAAAGGCAACTATTATTTTTAAAAATTATTAATCAGTATTATAAAAATTTTTGAAATTATATTTGTTTTTGCTCAAACTCCAGATTGATTATATTTTTAAAGGGGTTTGAGCATATTTTATAAAACTGGATTTTAGTTAAATTTAGAAATATGTAAAAAAATTCAAAAAGTGTTGACATTAATTTGAAATTATGATATTATATTCCTTGTCCGAGAGTGATTGATGAAAGTGAAAAAAATCACTTGTTGAAGGGACGGTGTATAGCGCAGTTCGGTAGCGCACCTGCCTTGGGAGCAGGGGTCGCAGGTTCAAATCCTGCTACACCGACCATCTTGAAGTTTTGCGGGAGTAGGCTCAGTTGGTAGAGCGTCAGCCTTCCAAAGGCTGAATGTCGCGAGTTCGACCCTCGTCTCCCGCTCCATTTTTATTTAAAAAGAAAAATTCATATATATGGTGATCGTAGTTCAGTTGGTAGAGCGCCAGTTTGTGGCACTGGTTGTCGCGGGTTCAAGTCCCGTCGATCACCCCATAATATGAGCCATTAGGCTCAGTCGGTGAGAGCACTTGACTTTTAATCAAGGTGTCACTGGTTCGATCCCAGTATGGCTCACCATTTGTTAAAAATAAAAATGCGAGAGTGGCGAAATTGGTATACGCACTAGACTTAGGATCTAGCGTCTTCGACATGTGGGTTCGAGTCCCACCTTTCGCACCATTTAAATAAATTAGTTTATTAATATCAGCACTTTAAAAGGTTGGTATACAAATATTTTTCCTTTAAAATTTTTCAATTCATCTATAAAATTATTCAACTGGTTATTTTTTTACAAATTATGTTAAAAATAGTTTTGATAAATTTAAAATAAAAAAATTAAACTGTAAATGGAGGAAAAGTAATTGGATATTTTTAAAAAAATGTAGCAGATGAACTGAATTTTAACGAGTCACAAGTGGAAAATACTGTAAAACTTTTTGATGAAGGCGCAACAGTACCATTTATTGCACGTTATAGAAAAGAAGTTACAGGTAATTTGGATGAGGAACAGATTAGAGATGTAATAGAAAAAGTAACTTATTACAGAAATTTGGAAAAGAGAAAAGAAGAAGTTTTGAGGTTGATTGAAGAACAAGGAAAATTGACTGATGAGCTGAAAAAAAGTATCGAAAGTGCAAAGAAATTACAGGAAGTAGAAGATTTGTACCTTCCATATAAGAAAAAAGAAGAAGACGAAAGCGGATGTGGCGAAGGAACAAGGATTGGAGCCTTTATCGACATTTGCGTTATTGCCAAAAACAACAATGGAAGCACTTCAGGAAGAGGCTAAAAAGTATTTGAATGAAGAAGTTGACACGGTTGAAAAGGCAATTGAAGGTGTGCATTTAATAATTGCACAGGACATTTCAGAAAATGTGAAAATTAGAGAATTTTTGAGAGAAAAAATTTCAAAATTTGGAATTTTGACTTCAAAAGTTGTTGAGAAAAACAAAGAAAATGATGAAAATGGAGTTTATCAAGACTATTACGAATATTCAGAACCTATTTCAAAATCAGCATCGAACAGGATTTTTAGACTGATTAACAGAGGAGAAAAAAAGAAAATCTTGAAAGTGGATATTGAAATTGATGATAAAACTGAGAATTTTTGTAGTTGATTTCATTTTGAAAACTTTGTTTGGGAACAAAAATTTGGTGGAATTCTATAAAGAGATTATTAAAGATTCGCTAGATAGATTGGCTTATCCATCGATTAAGAATGAAGTGAGAAACATATACACGGAAAAAGCAGAAGAAGAAGCAATTAATATTTTTTTCTGAAAATCTTGAAAAATTGTTATTACAGCCGCCATTAAGTAAAAACTTTGATGGGATTAGATCCAGGGTATAGAACAGGTTGTAAAATGGTTGTTATCAATAAAGATGGATTTTATGAAGTGAATGATGTACTTTTCTTGGTTGAAGAAATGCATAATCCAAAACAAACTTTTGAAATGGCAAAAGAAAAAATATTGGATTACATAAAAATACGATGTTGATATTATTGCGATTGGAAATGGGACGAAACTCTCGTGAAACTGAAAGTTTTGTGGCAAATGTTATAAAGAGGCGTCAAAAACCTGTATCATACTTGATTGTAGAGTGAAGCAGGAGCTTCAGTTTATTCAAACTTTCAAAAAAATTGCAATTGAGGAGTTTCTGATTTGGATGTAACGGCGAGAGGAGCGATTTTCAATTGCTAGAAGAATTCAAGATCCGATGGCTGAGCTTGTAAAAATTGATCCAAAATCAATTGGAGTTGGAATGTATCAGCATGATGTAAATCAGAAAAAATTGAATGAAACATTGGAACAAACGATTGAGCATGTTGTAAATAATGTTGGAGTCAATATTAATACGGCTTCTTGGGCATTACTTAGTTTTGTGTCTGGGATTAAGAAAAATGTAGCAAAAAATCTTGTAGATTACAGACATGAAAATGGAGATTTTAAGGATAGGAAAGAATTGAAAAAGGTAAAAGGGCTTGGAACGAAGGCGTTTGAACAAATGGCAGGATTCGTTGTAGTGCCTAATAGTAAAAATCCTTTGGATAATACGATAATCCATCCAGAATCGTATCATATCGCTGAAACTATTTTGAAGGAAGCAAATTGTAAGGTTGACGATTTAAAATCTGATTTGGATGAAGTTAGACAAAAATTGAAAACAGTGGATTTGGACAAAATTATAAAAGAAAATGATTTTGGACCACAAACTGCAAAAGATGTTTACGAAGCGTTGCTAAAAGATAGAAGAGACCCAAGAGATGAGTTTGAAAAACCATTATTGAGATCGGATATTTTAAATATGGATGATTTACAAGAAGGAATGGTTTTGGAAGGAACTGTGAGAAATGTCGCTAAATTTGGGGCTTTTGTGGATATAGGACTAAAAGGGGATGCACTGCTTCATATTTCTGAAATTTCTGACAAATTTGTTAAAGATGCAACAAAAGAGTTATCTGTGGGGCAAATTATTAAAGTTAAAATATTGTCGCTGGATAAAGAGCGTGGAAGAGTGGGACTTACGAGAAAAGGATTATAAAAAAATTTAAAAAATATTAAAAAAGTGCAGATATTATAAAAATAAAAAAATTTTTAAAAAAATATTTGTACTTTTTGAAAAAATTGATAATATATAAGTGAGAAATTTAGGGTTATTAAAAAAGTTATAAATATTATTTTTAAATTATAAACTTCTAATTTTTGCAATAGAAATGTTTAGAAACTTATGATTTTTATTTATATCAAGTAGACAAAGTCTCTTTGTCAAATGATCATAGTAAAATAGTTTATGTAGTTGTCAAGCAAGTCTAAAAATATAACCTAAAAAAATTTAAAGAATTTTTTAAAAACCAAATTAATTTTTAAAAAGTAAAATATTTTTATGTATTTTAAATTTTAAAAGAAATTTTCTTTTTAAAACTTTTTTAAAAAAATATAAAGAGAAGGAAGGTTCGAAATGGGATTATTTTTTAATCGGATTAGTGCCAATAGTTGTATTTTTGATACTATTAACTTTTTTGAAAAAATCAGCTATGTTTAGTGCGTATGCCAGTTTAGTAGTGGCAATTATTTTAAACTTTATTGTTCCTGGATGGCAAATGCCAGTTCAAGGGGTTATCGCTTCAATTATTGAAGGATTTGCAACAGCGTGGATGCCTATCGGTTTTGTAGTATTTGCTGCATTGTTTGCTTATGATTTATCAGTAAAAACTGGTAAAATTGAAACAATCAAATCAATGTTAGGAAGCATTTCAACAGATAAAAGAGCTCAAGCATTGATATTAGCTTGGGGATTTGGTGGATTTATAGAAGGTATTGCTGGATATGGTACAGCAGTTGCTATTCCAGCAGCAATCATGGTTTCATTAGGATTCACTCCACTAAGTGCAGCTTTAATTTGTCTTATTGCAAACTCAACACCAACAGCGTTTGGAACAGTTGGACTACCTGTAACAACAATGATTTCAAACTTTCATTTGAATGCAGGAGAAACAGCATTTTACACATCATTATTATTATTATTATTAACATGTATTATACCATTTATCTTGGTAATAATGGCTAATAAAGAAATTGATGGTGGAAAAAACGCAGCATTTGGAAGAGAATTTTACCTGTAGTTATTGCTTCAATTATTGGTTATTTAACACAACCATTTATCGCAAAAGCAATGGGTGCAGAATTACCAACAATTTTATCAAGTTTATTTGCAATGATCTTAATGATAGTTGCTACTAAAATCTTTATTAAAGAAGATGAAAGTGCAAAATCTAATAAAGGTCAATCTGCTATTACTGGAAAAGATGCATTTATGGCTTGGATTCCATATATTTTTGATGATAATCTTGATTATTGGAACAAGTCCAGTTGTAGAAAGCTAGTTCATAAAGCGTTAGAACCAACAACTACACATTTCAATTTTGCTTTGGGACATGAGTACATGGTTTAAGGATAAAGGAGATCCAAGTGTAATATTCAAATGGATTTTAGCGCCACATTTGCACCATTATTTGTTGCAACTGTTATAGCAGGATTCATTCAAGGTGTAAAACCAAAAAGTTATGGCTGAAACATTAAAAAGAAACAATTTTAAAGTAAATTACCTTCAGTTGTGGTAATTATGGGGATTGTGGCATTATCAGTAGTAATGAAACATAGTGGAATGATTGAAAGTATAACAAAAAGGATTTGCTGCAACAGGTAAATTCTTCCCAGTAATTTCGCCGTTCCTAGGAACTATCGGTACATTTGTAACAGGAAGTGACTTGGCATCTAACTTGTTATTCGGTGGAGTTCAAAGTAAATATAGCAGGATCAAACGAAGCATTGAAAGCATTGTATATTGCCGCTGGTACAGGTGGAGCGACAGGAGGAAAAATGATTTCTCCGCAAAAATATTACAATTGCCGCTTCAACAGTTGGATTGATGGGTAAAAGAAGGAGATATGCTTAAATTCACTGTTAAATATTCAATAAACATGCAGTATTTTAGGTATTTTAACATTTATTGAGCAGGAATGCTTCATTAAAAGTTTAAGACTAAAAATTATGAAGTTTTTAAAAATAAATGCAATAAATAGTTAATAAAAAGGAGAATACTGAAGTTATGAAAATTTTTAGTATCTCCTTATTTATTTAAAAATTAAATTTTGCTGCCAAATAAAATATTATTTTATTTTTTTAAGCGGGATTTAGTGAGAGTTATTTAAAAATGTATAAAAATTGTGATATAATAAAGACATAAAAACAGTAAAAATAATTTTTAAATAAAAAGTAGGAGGAAGTAATGTCAGAAAACAACAATCCAGAAAAAAAGTGGATTATGCAAAAACGCTTAATTTGCCAAAGACAAGTTTTTAAAATGAAAAAGTAATTTGGCACAAAAGAACCTTTGACATTAAGGGACTGGAAAAAAGTGAAATTTATGAAAAATCATTGAAAGAAGGAGCACCATTTTTGTGCTTCACGATGGACCACCTTATGCGAATGGAGATATTCACATTGGACATGCGTTAAATAAAATATTGAAGGATATTATCTTAAAATATAAGAGATTAAGAGGTTATAATGCACCGTATATTCCAGGATGGGATACTCACGGACTTCCTATTGAGTGGAAAAATAATGGAAGAACTTGGGGAAAAAAAGCAAAAAAATATGACTCACTGCAAATTAGACAAGAATGTAAAAAAATATGCATTAAAATGGGTGGAAAAAAACAAAAAGAAGGATTTAAAAGACTTGGAATTTTTAGGAAACTGGGATAATCCTTATATCACTTTAAGACCTGAATATGAAGCAGAACAATTAAAAAGTATTTAAAGAAATTTATGAAAATGGATATATTTATAAAGGGCTAAAACCAGTATACTGGTCGCCAACTACTGAAACTGCACTTGCAGAAGCAGAAATTGAGTATAAAGATGTAACTTCTCATTCAATTTATGTAAAATTTGAAGGGGAAAAAGATTTAACTGATAAATTAGGTGTGGATGAAGCAAGTATCTTAATTTGGACAACAACACCTTGGACATTACCAGCAAACTTGGGAGTATTCTTACATCCTGAATTTGATTACGGATTGTATAAAACTGAAAAAGGTAATCTTGTAGTTGCAAAAGACTTGGCTGAAGATGTATTTAAAACATTGGACTTGTCGTATGAATTATTAAAAGAATTTAAAGGGACAGAATTGGAATACACTCATTATCAACATCCGTTCTTAGATAGAAAAGGATTAGTAATGAATGCTGATTATGTAACAATAGATGCAGGTACGGGAGCAGTTCATACAGCACCTGGACATGGGGCAGATGACTATAATTATTCATTGAAATATAACATTGGAATTTTGTCGCCAGTAGATGATAAAGGGCATATGACTAAAGAAGCTGGAAAATATGAAGGAATGTTCTATGCAAAAGCAAGTAAAGCGATTGTTGAAGACTTGACCGAAAGCGGACATATGTTATATCACACAACTTTTGTTCACTCGTATCCGCATGATTGGAGAAGTAAGAAGCCAGTTATTTTCAGAGCAACTGAACAATGGTTCATTAGCATTGACGAAAGCGACATTAGGGAAAATGCATTAAAGGCATTGGAAAATGTTGAATTTGTGCCATCTTGGGGTAAAAATAGAATCGGTTCAATGTTAGAAACTCGTCCTGACTGGACTATTTCAAGACAAAGAGTTTGGGGAGTACCAATACCATTATTTTATAACAGAGCGACTGATGAAGTTATTTATGAGCCAGAAATTATGGATAGAATAATTGAATTGGTTAAAAAAGAAGGAACTGATATTTGGTGGAAATACGAAGCCAAAGAAATTATCGGGGATGAACTTTTGGAAAAATATAACTTGAAAGATGTGGATATTAGAAAAGAAAGAAGTATAATGGATGTCTGGTTTGATTCTGAGTTTCGCATAGAAGTGTGCTAGTTCAAGAAACTTGCCAAGACCAGCAGATTTATATCTTGAAGGAAGTGACCAGCACAGAGGTTGGTTCCAATCTTCACTATTGACATCAATTGCAAGTACAAAAAGATGCACCTTACAAGAGAATATTAACTCACGGATTTACAATGGACGGACAAGGTAGAAAAATGTCTAAATCACTTGGAAACACAATACTTCCAAAAGATATTACAGAAAAATACGGAGCAGATATTTTAAGACTTTGGGTATCTTCAGTAGATTATAGAGAAGATGTGAGAATTTCTGAAAACATTTTACAGCAAATGTCAGATGCGTACAGAAGAATTAGAAATACAGCGAGATTCTTGATGGGTAACTAAATAACTTTGACTATGCAAATGATAAAGTTGACTATAAAGATATGTTTGAAATTGACAAATGGGCAATGCACAAACTGGAAGAATTAAAAGAAAAAACAACTGAATATTATGATAAATACGAATTTTACAGTTTGTTCCAAGAAATTACATATTTCTGCTCAATGGAAATGTCTTCATTCTATCTTGACATCGTAAAAGACAGACTTTACTGTGAAGGTACAACTTCAATCGAAAGAAGAAGTGCTCAAACTGTGCTGACAGAAGTTCTAAAAGTGTTAGTAAGAATTATTTCACCAGTATTGTCGTTTACTGCTGATGAAATTTGGGAAAAGAATTCCAGAAGCGTTAAAAAGAAGAAGAAAGTGTGCATTTATCAAAATGGATTGAAGCAAATCCTGAATACTTAAATGAAGAATTGGCTAAAAAATGGGATAAAATTGCTCGTTTAAGAAGAGAAGTAAATAAAAAACTGGAAGCAGAAAGACAGACTGGATTAATAGGGCACTCTCTTGATGCGAGAGTTCTTTTAAACATTGCCAATGATGAATATTCATTTATAAAGATTATACAGAAAATGAAGTTTCTGACTTATTTATCGTATCTCAAGTTAAATTTGTAAATGATAATTTAGCAGAAAGTGAAATCGAAGGAATAAGCATAGGTGTGGAAAAAGCATCTGGAGAAAAATGTGAAAGATGCTGGAAGTATGATGAAGAAGTTGGGCACGATCACAATCATTCAGATGTTTGTCCGAGATGTGCAAGCGTTTTGGAAAAAAATGTAACATAAAATTTATTTTTGTAAAATTGAACTAAATATATCTAAATAAATAACTTATTTAGTCCGATTTTTACAAATATGTGTCAATAAAAAAATGTGAGGAGAAAAGAATGCCTTATATAATTATTATTTTGGTTTTTAGTTGCATTAGATCAAATTACAAAAGCAGTTAATGTACAACATAGCAGGTGGAGTTTCAGGTTTTTCAATACCATTAATAAAAAAATTTTTTTCATTTGACTTATGTTGAAAATCATGGCGGAGTTTTTTTGGTCTATTGCAAGGAAAAATCAATTTATTTACAATAGCAAGTGCAGTTTTAATTGTATACGTAATTGCTGTAGAATACAAAAATTTTAAGAACTATAGCAAATGGACAAAAAAATAGGAGTAGCAGTAATTGCCGCTGGAGCTTTTGGGAAATATGATTGATAGAATTTTTTTCAGGGATATGTAATTGATATGATTGATTTTCGAGGAATTTGGGTTTTTGTATTTAATGTTGCGGATATGTATGTTCATATTGGGATTTATATTATTGTGATTGATTATTTAGTAAGAAAATATAAAATGAAAAAAAGGTAAATAGTATGATTTTTTTGCTGCTGTTTATGGTTTTTTACTTCTTTTTGTTATAGTATTAATATGTGTTGTATTTTTGACTATTATTTATTTTTCTAAGAATAAAGTATTAGCAGAACTGATTATTTGTAGATTTATATTGTTTTTTTACTATTAATTTTTTTCTATATTTGGTTTCCGATTAAAGAAAATACAGAATTAAAAAAATAGTAATTATTTGCTTATAACAGAATACAATGGAGTCTGTTCCTGAAGTAAGTTTTTCTTTAGGAAATAAAGGATATTTAAAAAAATTAAATAAAATAAAAGATAGCTGGGTTGGTTATATTTATGATTTTGATGAAAAGTTTGTATTAGAAAAATTTAAGGGCTAAAGAGGAATTAGTTTCTTTATTAGAAGAAAAAGAAGTTGAAAAAGAATAAAATTGAATATAATAAAAATTCTGGTTATTTTATAATAAATTCACAAAAATCAGTTGTTTCATTTGACAGAAGAACAGGCAAAAAGAAAAAAACTGAAAGTAAAAAAAACTTAATTTAAAAATCCAGAAAAAAATTATAAGAAAAATATGGAGAAAAAAAGAAAAATCAACATTTTACAAGATAATTGATGATTATTTTATACCATTTTTCAGATAAGGGAATTGGTATAATAGGTTATGAAGTAATCAAATACTTCGCTATTTTTAATATTAATTTTAAGAATAATATATTTAAGAAAATTTTTAAAAAAAGAAATCAAGAGAAAGGATAGAGATAAATGACTTTTCAGGAAATTATATTAACTCTTCAAAAAAATTTTGGGGAGATAAAGGATGTATAATATCAAATCCGTATGATATTGAAACAGGTGCAGGAACATTTAATCCAGATACTTTTTTGATGTCATTAGGGCCTGAACCTTGGAATGTTGCCTATGTTGAGCCATCACGTCGTCCAAAAGATGGAAGATACGGTGAAAATCCCAACAGAGTATACCAACATCATCAATTTCAGGTAATTATGAAACCATCACCAGAAAATATTCAAGAACTTTATTTAGAAAGTTTGGTTGCACTAGGAATTGATCCGAAAGAGCACGATATAAGATTTGTAGAGGATAACTGGGAAAGTCCTACACTTGGAGCGTGGGGATTAGGATGGGAAGTTTGGCTAGATGGAATGGAAATTACACAGTTTACGTATTTCCAACAAGTTGGAGGACTGGAAGTTGATATTGTTCCATCTGAAATAACTTACGGACTTGAAAGAATCGCACTTTATTTACAAAATAAAGATGATGTAAAAGATTTAGAGTGGACAAAAGGTGTAAAATACGGAGAAAGAAGATTCCAGTTTGAGTACGAATTGTCAAAATACAGCTTTGAAGTAGCAGACGTTCCAATGCACTTCCAGCTTTTTGATATGTACGAAAAGGAATCTAAAAATTGTTTAAACAACGATTTAGTATTCCCAGCTTATGAATATGTTCTAAAATGCTCACATACATTTAACAACCTTGATGCAAGGGGGGCAATTAGTACAACAGAAAGAATGTCTTATATTTTAAGAATTAGAGATTTGGCTAAGGGATGTGCAGAAAAATTTGTAGAAGCTAGGGAAAGATTAGGGATTCCCATTGCTGAATAAAAATAAATAGACATAAAAAGAGGGATTCTTCTTTTGAAAGGAGGGCTGTGGAATGAAATTGTCAATAAGAAATGTTGGAAAACTGAAGGAAGCTGATGTTGAGATAAACGGGATAACCGTTATTACTGGTGAAAATGATACTGGGAAAAGTACGGTTGGGAAAGTTTTGTGGAGTGTTTTTTTAATAGTTTTTTTGAAATAAAGAAACAAATACGAACAGATAAAATTTCAAGTATTTTTGGAAGAATTGAGAAGAGTATCTTCAATACAAGATATTAGGAATAATCTTGTACATTCATCAATTGTAGAATATGATTTAGATTTGAATGATTTTTTTAAAACAAATTTAGAAAAATTAGAAGTATTGAATGATGTAAGAGGTTTAGATGATGAATCAAAAGATGAATTAAAAAGATACTTTAGAAAAAAATAAAAAGAATTAATTTATCCGATGATGAGATTATGAAAAAGATTACTCAAATTAATTTTTAATAAAGAATTTAATAGTCAGATTAATAATTTAAATTTTTTTAGAAGAAGGAATATAGATTTAAAAAAATAAAGAATAAGAATATAAATCTAATAATTTCTAATGATAAGATACAAATTAAAGATTTTTTTCATTGTATGAAAATGTAATGCTATTAGACAATCCAAGAATTATTGATAACTTAGCAGAAAATATTATTCTTTCAGCAAATAAAAATATTTTCAATCATTGAAAATTTGCATAATTCTAAATTCATCTCAATGTTAAGAAATGATAAAAAGTAGCACAGTAACAGATAATATTTTAAATGAAGAAAAAAATTATTTGAAAATAGAAGAAAAGTTGAATAAAATTGTTGATGGAAAAATTTTTTTGAAAAAAAGATTTTTGGAGTATATTTTTATAGAAATAAATCTGGCAAGGAAATAAATATAAAAAAATTTATCAACAGGATTTAAGGTATTTTTCAATAATAAAATTACTTATTCAAAATAATCAATTAAGCGAAAATGGAACAATAATTCTTGATGAGCCAGAAATTCATTTACATCCAGAATGGCAACTAAAATTTGCTGAATTGATAGTTTTGCTACAAAAAGAATTTAGCATGCATATACTTTTAACTACACATAGTCCGTATTTTTTGTGAGTGCAATTGAAGTTTTTTCTGAAAAAAATATAAAATTGATGACAAGTGTAAGTATTATGTGGCAGAAAATAAAGGAAATAGTGGTGTTATAAAAGATATTACTGGAAATACGAATATAATTTTTTTAAAAAAATGGCAAGACCGTTTCAAGATTTAGAAAATATTAGGTATACATATGATGATGAATGATATGTTGAAAAAAAGTATAATAATTCTTCATTGAAAGATACTTCAAAAAGATAAAAAGAATATATGACAAATTCTGAAAAAAATTAAAGTAATAAATTTTTGACAATTTATCTAAAAAAAGGATACAGTAAAATGTTAAGATTAAAAGGGCAGTCGTTTCCTTTTAAGACAAATGATGCTCTTTACTTAGATGTTGAGAATAATAAATTTATTTTTATAGAGTTTAAAAATGGTAGTTTTTTTCAGTAAATGAAAAAAAATTTTAAAGAAAAAGAATTGCCACAGTTAGAATTAAAAAAATTATTGGAAGCATGTATATTTTTGCAAGAAATAACAGGAAAAAGTTTTTAAAGAATTGCGAGAAATAACAGATTATATTTTTAGTTTATAATAAAGAAAAAAATCACATATATTTTTCAGCAGTAGATATAGGGAAATTATATAGTAAATCTTGGAACTTTGAATAATAAAAAAAATAAGAAATCTTAAAGAAGGAATTAGTTTTGGACTTGAAAAAAATTCAAAGGTTATTGCTTTTCAAAAATGTACACACTTACTCAAAAGAGGAATTTGAGGAAAAAAATTTGTAAGAAAATATGAGAAATAAATAAAAAAATGAAAAAAAGATTAATAGAGTACCGAAAGGAGTGAAAAAAATTGAATTTTTCTTTTTGAAATAGGATTGGAAGAATTGCCTGCACAATATGTGGATAAGGCGGAAAAGGATCTGAAAAAAATAATAGAAAATGAATTAAAATCTGAAAGAATCAAGTTTTCAGAAATTGAATCGTTTAGTACGCCTAGAAGGGTTACAGCGATTATAAAGATTTGGCTGAAAAAAACAGGATGATTTGGATAAAAAAAGTGTAGGGTACTTCAGTTGAGATTGCTTATAAGGATGGACAACTTACGAAAAGCTGGAGAAGGATTTGTGAGATCTCAGGGTGCTACGGCTGATGATATAAAGATTATTGAAAATGAAAAAGGGAAGTATATTTCGATTGAAAAAGTTTATTGCAGGGAAGGATACTAGGGAGATTTTTACCTGAAATATTGAAAAAAATGCGATAAAGAAAATAGAGTTTGAAAAAAATCTATGAAATGGGCGGATAGAACATTTAGATTTGTAAGACCGATTAAATGGTTTGTGACTTTATTTGATAATGGGAAATTTTGCCTTTTGAGTTTGAAGGGCTAAAAAGGTGGGAATAAGACTCGTGGAATGAGATATTTTTGCTTCTCAGGACATTGAGATTAATAATCCGCTTGATTATGAAAAAGATATTGCTTGAAAATTTTGTTATTGTAAATGGTGAAAAAGAAGAGAAGAAATTTTTGAAAAGCATAAAAAGAAAATGGTGAAAAAGGATGGAGATACTGCGATAATCAATAAATATTTATTGGATGAAGTGGTTAATGTGGTAGAATATCCTTATGCAATAAAGGGTGAATTTAACAAGGATTATTTGCAGCTTCCTGAAGATATTATAACAATTACATTGGAAACTCACCAAAGATATTTTTCCAGTAAAAAGATAAGAATGGGAAATTGTCAAATAAATTTATTGTTATAAGAAATGCGCCTGAATATTCAGAAACTGTTAAAAAAGGGAATGAAAAGGTTGTAGAGCCAAGACTTGCCGATGCGAAATTTTTCTTTGATGAAGATTTAAAAAGGTAAATTTGCAGATAATGTGGAAAAAAACTGAAGGAAGTTACTTTTCCAAAAGGATATGGGAACAATTTTTTGAAAAAAAGTTAAAAAGAAGTGAAAAAAATTGCTGAATATCTGATTTCAGAGTTAAACTTGACTGATAAGAAGGAAAATATCATAAGAACTGTAGATTTGGCAAAAGCAGATCTTGTTTCAAATGTAATTGGAGAAAAGGAATTTACTAAGTTACAAGGATTTATGGGTTCCGTTTATGCTCAAAAGCAAGGTGAGGATAAAGATGTAGCACTTGGAATTTTTGAACATTATTTGCCACGTTATCAAGGGGATAAATTGCCTACGACTGTGGAAGGTGCAATTGCTGGAATTGCTGACAAGATGGATACAATAATTGGATGTTTTGCAGTTGGATTAAAACCTACAAGTTCTAAAGATCCTTACGCTTTGAGACGCGCTACACAAGGAATTATTCAAGTTATGTTAAATTCAAGACTATCTTTTTGATTATAAGGAATTAATTGAAAAAAACTATGAAATTTTTCTCGGCAGATAAAAAAAGTATTGGAAAAAGAATGTCGTGAAGGATGTAACAGAATTTTTTTCAAACAAAGAATAATTAATGTGCTTTCTGAAAAAAATACAAGAAAGAACTTATAAATTATGAAATAAATCTTGAAAACAATGTTGTAGAATTGGATAAGAAATTATCTGAACTTCTAAAATTATCACAAACTGAAAATTTTGAGATTTTTAATAAATCTTTTTAAAACGTGTAAAAAAATATTGTTAAAGATGAAAAAAATGTAAATCTAAATATTGACAGCGCATTATTTGAATCAGATGAAGAAAAAAAGCATTATACAATTTTTGCAAAATCAGTTGGAAAAGTATTGAAAATGCAGATTTTTTTCAAGTTATATTGAAACATTATTAAATAATGCCGATACAATTAATCAATTTTTTTGATAATGTAATTATTAATGCTGATGATGAAAAAAATTAAGAAATAATCGTATTGCATTATTGAAAAAAACTAGAAAATTCTATTGATAAAATGATAAACATATAACTTAAATTTTGGCAATTTACACAGAAATAACACTTTTGAAATCAAACTAAAAAGTAATAGTTATTCTGATTAAATCTAAAGTTTAATCTAATTTTTATACAGTTTGAATTAATTATTTGGCTAATATAATAGTTTATAGGAAAATAAAAAAAATGAAATTTTAAAGTGACTAATAAGTCAATAAAAATTAGGTTATTTTATAGGAAATAGTAGTAAAACATAATACTTAAAATGGAATATTGGTTAATTTTTTTATTGACTTTTTGTTAAAAAAAGTGATATTATAACTTGTAAACAGAAAGTTTTAACTATAATAATAAATTAATTAGTAAAAAAACATTGATTTTTTTCTCTTAAAATATTGTATAATCTAAAAAGAGGATTAGGAGAAAGAAGTACTAATTTAAAAAAAGTTAGAGTAAAAAAATAAAATTCAGGGAGGAATTAAAAATGAAAAAAATTAGTTATTTTAGGAACAAACTTTTATTGGCTTTAAATGCTGTAGCATCTGAAGTACAAGTTAAAAGTGGATATGATTTCTACAGAAAATTTAAAGCAGGTTCAAGTGATTTTAGTAAAGATTATGGAATTAAACATGGACCAACACTTGGTTTAGAATATATTGTTGATAACCAAGGTGAATTTGAATGGGGATTAGGAGCAGAATATAAATTATCATCTCATTCTGGAAAAATTAATAGTAAAAGATAAAGATGATAAAAGTTAAATTTATGAGAAGTGTTCCAGTTTATGCATTAGGTAAATTCAACTTAATTACAACTAACAATGGTAATGATGCTTTTTACGTATTAGGAAGAGCAGGATATAACTTTGCTCACGAAGCTAAAAATGTAGATGGTAAAGTTAAAGGTGGATTATATACTGCAGCAGGAATTGGTACTGAATTTGGACCAGTTTCATTAGAAGCTATCTACGAAAGATCAGGAGTTAAAGTTAAATATGATGATTCAGGAAATACTGTTGAAAGAACAAGAAATTACAATGATTCAGTAGGAGTTAGAGTAGGATATAGATTTGGACAATTGAAAAATGACAGATCACCTAAAATCATAACTCAAACAGTTGAAGTGCCTGTACCAACTCCAGTACCTACACCAGCTCCAGAACCAGCACCAATTGTTAAACCAAATACAGCAATATTACCATTCAGCTGCTCAGCTGATGAAAAGAAATGTGTAATCAGAGGATTTAAAGTAGATGGTAGAGTACCTAACGAAGGTGAAGCTGCTGACTTGAGAACTATCGCAGGTGTAATTAACCAATTTGCTGATGGTGGATCAATTGATTTCGTTGGACATACAGATTCAACTGGATCAGCTGCTTATAACCAAAAATTATCAGTAGCAAGAGCACAAAACGTAGCTAGATTATTAAGAGACTACGGATTGAAAAATTCTATTTCTTACGGAACAATCACTGGTCAAGGAGAAAGCAACCCAGCTGATACTAATGACACAGTTGACGGAAGATACAATAACAGAAGAGTTGAATTATTCTTCCAAAACGTTGACTTCACTAACGTAAAATTCATTAATCAATAATCTTTAAAAATAAAAGGTTTAAAAATATAAATTTTTGGAGAGGCATTTAATTATGTCTCTTTTTTACTATAAAAAAATTACTAAATAGACTTAATATTTAATTTTTATTTTTACAGAAAAAAATTAGATAAATATTGATTTTTAATCTAATAAATGATATTATTTAAATAGGTTTTAAGAGTTGCGAATATATTTTTGAGGTGGTGTTATGGATTTATCAAAAAAATTAAAGCTGGTTGTGATAATTCAATGTGAAATTGCAAAAAGACGTTGCAGCGGATATCATTGCAGCCAGTCATTTTACGAGAGAAGTGGTGGATTTTTCAAAATATCCTATGGAGCAGGATATGAGAGTTTTGATGTTTCAATGTGGAGGATGTAATGGGAAAGGAGTTAATTCTCTTTTATCAAATGTGAATAAATGCCTGAAAAAGGAAGGGAAGATTACGCCAGAAGAAGTGGCTATACACTTTTGCTTCTTGTGTTACGCTTGATAATCATCATTCTTCCAGATGCATGTTTTTAAATTATATGAAACAGCAAGTTTCTAAAACTCCATTTAAGGATTCAATTATTTTGGAAGACACCTGGCATTCTAAAACTGCTACTAGAAGACGTGCAGAAGGGATTTACAAAAACAAATAAAAACTAGGAAATATCAGGAAAGGAAAAGTCTATGAAGGAAATTATTGTAGAAATAAAAAACGATCAGGGAGTCCATGCACGGCTATCGGGGCAGATTGTGAATATTGCCAAAAAGTATGATGTGGCTTTGGAAATAGAAAAAGTTTTTGAAAATGAACAGGCAGAAAATAACAAAGAAGAAAATGAAAAAATTGATGGAAAAAATGTATTTGGAGTTATGATGCTTGGAGCTGGAAAGGGAGAAAAATTGAGACTTAGGGCAATTTCAGAAAATGGAGGGAATCCAGAAGAAGAGATTAAATTGCTGGAAGAGTTAAGACAATTGATAGAAATTAATAAATTTTTTGAATAAATATAAAGAAGGGAGAAGGACTGGCTAATTTTAGGCAGTTCTGAAGTACAAAATGAGCGAAAAAGAATTTGAGACATTATTGGAGGATTATTTACCTGAGGAAAAAAAATCGGGAGATGTAGTTGAAGGAATTATTACAAGAAAAAGAATTGGACTATGGATTTCTTGATTTGAATGCAAAAAAAGAAGGAAGAATTTATGCTAGTGAAGTTAAAGACTTTGAAATTGGAGATAAAAATTGAAGTGAAGGTTTTGAGGGAAGATGAGGATAATATCATTGTTTCAAAATTTGTGCTAGATAGAGCTAAGGAATTGGCATCATTTAATGTTGATGATATTGTGACTGGAGAAATTGTTAAGAAAAATCAAAGGGGATATACTGTAAGAATTGGGAAAAAAATGAGGCATTTTTACCGTTTTCTCTAGCTAGATTTGAGAAAGATAAGGATTATACAGGACAAAAAAATTTAAATTTATTATAAAAAGAAAAACAGAAGCAATATAACTATTTCAAGAATTGACTTGATAAAAATCGAAGAGGAAAAAAATATTTTTGAAAGTGTTAATGTTGGAGATGTGAGTTACAGGAAAAAGTTAAGGAAATATTTGATTTTGGAATTATATTGGATTTAGGGGCTGCAAGTGGATTTGTTCATATTTCTGAAAATTTCTTGGGATCAAGTGGATAATTTGCATGAAAGATATAAAATTGGAGATGAAGTAACTGCTAAAATTATTGAAAAGGATGTTGAAAAAAATAGATTAAAGTTAAGCATAAAGCAGTTATCAGAAGATCCTTGGGTTGCATTTGAAAATAGCCATAATGTTGGAGATGTGGTTGAGGCTGTTGTTAAAAGATGTTCTTGATTTTTGGGATAGTTGTAACTGTTGATAGGAATTCTGGATTTGTACATGTTTCAGAGCTTGCTTGGCACAATGGATCTAAAGAATTGAAAAATTATAAAGCGGGAGATAAATTTTCTGCAAAAATTATTCAAATTGAAAATGAAAAGAAAAATGTTAAATTAAGTGTAAAACAACTTTCAGAAAATCCTTGGAATACAGTAAAGGAAAAAAATATCATATAGGAGATATTATTGAAAAACCAATAACAGAAGTATTTGATTTTGGATTATTAATTTCGCTTGAAAAAGGATATTGACGGACTTTTACATGTTTCTGACTTGTCATATAAGAGAGAATCTAATCTAACTTCAAAAATATAAGGCTGGAGATTTGATTAAATTTAAAAGTAGTTGACTTTAATGATGAGAAAAATAGAGTTACTTTTAAGTGCAAAAAGCACTGCTTGATGATAAATGGGATGTTCTTGAAGAAACTTATGACTTTGATAAATCATATAAGGGAAAAGTTATGAATGTTCAAGATTATGGAATTTTTGTTGAACTTGAAAAGGGAATAGAAGTGTTTATCCATAAAAATGAATTTTCTTGGGATAAAAGAGAACATAAGGAATACAAAGTTGGCGATGAAGTTGAATTTAAAGTGATCGTAATTGACAAAATTGAGAAAAAATTATCTGGAAGTATTAAGCAATTGGAAAAATCGCCTTGGAAGGAAGTTACTGAAAAATATAAAAAGGGAAATATTGTAAATACTGAAATTGTGGAAATTCAGGAGAATTTTGCGCTTGTTAAATTAACAGACAGATTTAATGGAATTGTACCAAAAAGAGAATTGACAGAGGACTTTTTGAAGGATATTTCTGAAAAATTCTCAGTTGGAGATAAAGTTGAGGCTGTTATTACAGATATAAATGAAAAGAGAAAAATCTATTGCATTATCTTTGAAAAAAAGTTCAAGAAATGGAAGAAAAGAAAGAATTGGATGAACTTATGAAAGTTTATGGAGTTTAATTTTTGCCAAACTTAACAATAACTGAAAAAAATACTATTTGCAAGGGGAGTTCCCCTTGTTGCTTATATAATTTTAAAGATTTTAGAACCCTGCGACTTTAGTCGTGGGAAGTTCAGAAAGCATAAATTGGATATATAGTTATGTATAAAAAAAATAAATTTTACATAATTTAAAAAAAGTGCTAAAAATATAATAGTAAATATTAGAACATTGAAATTATATGGAGGTAAATTTAATGGCAGGTAAAACTGAATTTATGAAATATGCATATTTCGATAAAGAAATAGTAGAATTTGAGAAAGCGACAGTAAGTATTGCAACTCATAGTTTACAATATGGAACAACTTGTTTCGGTGGAGTTAGAGGATATTACAGAAATGGGAAAGTAGCAATTTTTTTAGATTGGAAGATCACTATAAAAGACTTATGACAGACTTCAAAAAAATGTTAGGGTTTTGAATTTTTTTCATGGAATGGGATGAATTTAAAAATATCGTAACTGAATTAGTTAAAAAGAACGATATTAAAGAAGATTTCTATATGAGACCATTCATTTTCTGTAAAGAACCAAGATTATCACCTAAAAAAGCAGGACTTGATTTTGATTTAGCAATTTATATGTTGCCACTTGCAGATTATGTAAGTACAAAAGGTGGATTAAGATTGATGAGTTCAACTTATAGAAAATATAACGATTCATCTATCCCAACTAAAGCAAAAGCAGGTGGATCTTACATCAATTCATTCCTAGCTACAAGTGACGCTCAAAGAAATGGTTACGATGATGCATTAATGTTTGATGATGCAGGAAATGTAGTAGAAGTTTCTGTTGCAAATATTGTATTAATTTACAGAGATCAAGTAATTATTCCTGATACAGGAAATGCAGCACTTGAAGGAATTACAGTAAGATCAGCATTAGAATTATTAGAATACAACGGATACAAAATCAACCGTGGAAAAATTGACAGATCAATGGTATTTACAGCAGATGAATTGTTAGTAACAGGAACAGCAATGAAAATCACTTATGCTGAATCATTAGACCAAAGACCAATTGGACAATTAGACTTCCATGCTGAACCAAAACCTGGTAAATTCTATGAATTGTTAAAAGGTGAATATGAAAAAGTTATTAATGGAGATCACGAATTATCTAAAAAATGGTTATTTGTTGTTGAATAATAAATTTCTTTAAATTTAAAATAAAAAATAGAATATAATGAAATAAAAATACACTGAAAGTGCTAGAAAAAAGTATTGAAGGTGTATTTTTTTATTATAAACTTGTTTTTTATTTTTAAAAAAACTTGTAATTGGAAAAAAATTAGGAGTACAATATAATTAAAGGGAAAAGAAAAACAATGGTTTAAATAAAGTTTGGACAATAATTAGAAATGGATAAAAAAAGGATATAATTATTGGGAAATTAAATAGTAATGTAAAATTTGGGAAGAGAGATGGTTAATTATGATCATCTCTCTTTTGAAGTTATGAAGATTTTTTTAATTTTAAAAATTTTTAACAAAAAGATAGCAAGAAGTCGTAGGCTTTCTACAAGTGGGAGATGAATTGCTTTTTTTGTAAAAATTGAAAAAAAGGATACACCTATGATACAATTTTTGTATAAAATATCGAAGAAAAGTCATTAATGATAAAATCTCTAAAGAAATAATTAAAAATAATATTCAAAATCAAAAAGGAGGTGTAATTTTTATGAAATATAATTTGGCATTCAAATACAGAATTTATCCAAATAAAGAGCAGGAATTATTGATAAATAAGACTTTTGGATGTGTTCGTTTTGTTTACAATACGATTTTTGTATACTGCGAATAAATTTTTATGAAGAAACTGGAAAAAAATAAAATAATTACACCTGCCAGTTTGAAAAGTGAAAATCAATTTCTAAAAAAAGTAGACAGTTTGGCACTTTCAAATGCTCAATTAAATGTAAGACGACCGTTTACGAACTTTTTTTCAGAAGAGAGCGAAATTTCCAAGGTTCAAATCTAAAAAGAATAGTGTTAAAAAGTTATACGACAAATTGTGTGAACAATTCGATACGAATTGAGGAAAAAAAATATTTAGTTTTGCCAAAATTGAAAAGAATAAAATTAAAATATCATGAGAAATACCGAAGGATTACAAGATAAAGTCAGTAACATTGACAAACAGTAATGGAAATTACTATGTTTCCATCTTGACAGAATTTGAAAAAGAAATTCAAAAAAATCCAAGTAATGATAAAGTAATTGGACTTGATTTTTTCAATGTCTGAATTATTTGTCAGTTCTGAAAAACCAAAGGGACTGATTATCCAAAATATTTTAGAATGTTGGAAGAAGAATTGAAAAAAATTACAGAAATCATTATCGAGAAAAAGTGAAGTTTTTCTAAAAATTGGTATAAGCAAAAAGCGAAAATATCAAAATTGCATGAGTATATTAAAAATTGTCGAAGAGATTTTTTTGCATAAATTATCGAAAAATTGTCTGAAGATTATAATGCTGTGGTTGTTGAAGATTTGAATATGAAAAGGGATGAGCCAGGCATTAAATTTTTGGGAAAAAGTGTAGGAGACAATGGGTGGGAATGTTTTTGAGGATGCTTGAGTATAAACTGATGTTTTTAGGAAAGCAATTTTTGAAGATAGATAAGTGGTTTCCGTCGTCGAAAACTTGCAGTAAATGTGGAAATGTTAAAGAGGAACTGAAATTATCAGAAAGAAGTTATAGATGTGAGTGCTGTGGGATTGAAATTGATAGAGATTACAATGCGGCACTGAATATAAAAAATGTTGGAAAAGAAATGTTGAAATATTAAGAAAATAAAAAGAAAAACAGGGTAGGGAACTACCCGAAGAAACTTAGTAAATATATTTGGCTAACAAAAGCAAGTACTTCCCAAGAAGCTCCCGCTTCTAAAAAGCAGGGAGTAGTTCACTGAAAATAAATTCTGTTTTACACGCTCCGTTCATGAGTGGAGGAATTCCAACTGATGGAGAAGTGAAACCTACTAAACAGGAATTGTATCAAGCAGTTCACAATGAATTAGTGGCTTCTGCATTGGCTACAAAAGTTGGACATGAAATTAATCCAGATTTCAAAATGGGATGTATGATTCTATCAATGCCAAAACTATCCAATGACATCGCATCCACTTGATACATTAGCAGTAAGACAATTTGAGAGAAAAATTATTTAGTTTGCTGATGTGCATGTGAGAGGAAAATATCCAGCATATGCAAGAAGATATTTTAAAGAAAATAATATAAATATTGAATTTGCTGAAGGTGATGAAAAATTATTAGCTGAAAATCCAGTTGATTTTGTATCGTTCTCGTATTATGTGAGTGTTGCTGCGGCACATAATCCACAAGATTATCAAAGTGGAAAAGGTAATTTATTAGGTGGATTGAAAAATCCATATTTAGAATCAAGTGAATGGGGTTGGCAAGTTGATCCAGTTGGACTTAGAATTGTATTGAATGATTTTTTTATGACAGATACCAAATTCCATTATTTATCGTAGAAAACGGACTTGGAGCAAAAGATGTTTTAGTTGATGGACCTAATGGCCCAACAGTTGAAGATGATTATAGAATTGATTATTTGAGAAGACATTTGGAACAAGTGAGAGAAGCGATTGAAGACGGAGTAGAAGTGCTAGGATATACTTCTTGGGGTTGTATTGATTTAGTTTCTGCATCAACAAAGCTCAAATGAGTAAAAAGATACGGATATATTTATGTAGACAGAAATGATGATGGAACTGGTTCATTAAATCGTTATAAAAAGAAATCATTTGACTGGTACAAAAAGGTAATTGCAAGTAATGGAGAAGATTTAGATTAATGTTTTGAGTAATTTTATAATACTATTTCCCATTTGAATGGGTCTTAGGATTAATAAAAATAAGATTGGTGCTATTTATTTTTTTGAAAAAAATTAACAAATTTTTTAGCACCAAATATTTTTTTATTTAACTTAAATTATTTTTTTAATTTTTTTAAAAAAACTTCTCCAATACTTTCATGTATAACTAAATTTGCAAAATGATCCTGTTCGGTTTTAGATTTATTTATTAAAACAAGATTCTTTCCTTGAAAGTATTGAACTAAGGAAGCGGCTGGATATACAACAAGCGAAGTTCCGCCTATAATTAGCGTATCAGCTCTTGATATTTCATTTATTGCATTTCTAAAAGTGTCTGGATCTGGCACTTCTTCATATAAAGTGACATCTGGCTTTATAGTTCCTTTACATTTTGGACAATGCGGAATGCTTTCAGTTTTGCAGATTTCTAAAAATTCTTCTAAATTATATTTATTGCCACAAATGACACAAGTATTTTTATCAACTGTTCCGTGCAGTTTTAAGACATTTTTACTGCCAGCCATTTCGTGAAGGCAATCAATATTTTGAGTTACTATAGCCGTTAATTTTCCATTTTCTTCTAATTTTGCCAAGTATTTATGGGCAAAGTTGGGTTTTCTTCTGGATAAACAAGATGTTTTTTTGTAAAAGTCGTAAAATTCTTCTGGGTATTTTTTTCGTACATTGTGTGGAAACAAAGCTCTTCTGGAGAAAAAAATTTCTGTCCAGTTTTAAGTTATAAACTCCATTTGCACTTCTAAAATCAGAATTCCTGATTCTGTAGAAACTCCCGCACCTCCAAAAACGATTCTTTTACTTTCATCAATTATTTTTTTGAAGTAAAGTTTATTTTTATCCATTTTTTTATCACCTTGCTTTTTTTATTTTTTTATTATTTTTAATTTAAAAAAATTATAAATATTTCAATTTTTCCTTTAAAATCCTCAATAGTTTTATATCCCTTTTTATCCATAATAGCCTTTAATTCATTAGTTATTCTTTCAAAAGGCAGAAGGTCCTTCCTTGTGTAAAAGTAGTTCCAAAATTTGAACCATGCTTGCTCCACATAAAAATATGTTCAAAAAGCATCCTGTCCTGTAAGAACTCCTCCTGTTCCAATAATTTGAATAGATGGATTTAATCTTTTATAAAATGCGTGAACATTGGCAAGAGCTGTAGGTTTTATATATTCTCCTCCAATTCCTCCAAATCCATTTTTAGGCTTTATTACAACGCTTTCATCTTCAATTACAAGTCCATTTCCAATACTGTTTACACAGTTTATAAATGTCAATGGAAATTTGTTAAATACTGCGGCTGCCTGGTCAAAAATGAACTATATCAAAATATGGAGGCAATTTTACTCCAAGTGGTTTTTTTAAAGTATGAGAAAATATCTGCCAGTAAATTTTCTGTAGTTTCCATATCATAGGCAATTTGCGGCTTTCCTGGTACATTTGGACAAGATAAGTTAAGTTCTGTAATTCCGTTAAAATCACTTTCTTGAACTTTTTTTAATAATGTGTGGGTATCTTCAGTCGACATTCCAACAAGTGAGAAAAAAAGAAAAGTTCTATCTGGATGTGTTTTTGTAATTCTAATAGATAATCTAAATAATAATCGAATCCTAAATTTGGAAGTCCCATTGAATTTATACTTCCTAGAGTCGTGTCATGATATCTAGGTTCAGGATTTTCCTGGTCTTGATTGCAATGTAGCAGTTTTAGTAACAAATGTTCCAGCTGCGGAATTTATTACTTGTTCAAGTTCGTTTTTTATCGTAGCAGTAGACACCTGCTGCATTCATAAAAGCAGTTTTCAAATTCAAAAATTACCTATTTTTGTTTTTGTAGTTGCCATTTTTTTCCTCCTAAATCATTTTTTTATTTATAAGATTTTTATTTATAGACTTGTCTGACAAATTAACTTTTTACTGACAAGGGGTCAATTCCCCTTGTTTCATAATATTTATTTCAGATATATGTTCATATTTAAGTTTTTATTGAAAATTATACATGCAAAAGCTGATTTGTAGTATTGAATAGCTATTTTCAATTTGCTCAGTTTCTTCATAAAGTTTCGCAACTTCAATGACGTTATCTGAAACTTTTAGATAGCTATTATCTTTCAGATTTTCTTTCAGCATCTTCAAATTTACCTAATTTTATGCAGCATTTTCCAAAAATTAAATTTAAGTTTTTTCCTCATCAATTTTTTTCATATCAACTTTTGCATTTGAACGTTTCTTTCCTTCAAAAAAATGAGTATAGTTTGTATAAGCAAGATTATAATTTTTTTCATCAGAAAATATGTTTCCAAAGCAATACAAATGACTCTAGATGATTTTTCATCTGCAAGCAATGTTAAGTAATGTTTTTTTCAAGCGTTAAATTATTATTGTCGGCATAAAGTTTGTAAAGAACTTCCTGAAACTCTTCTATTATCATAAATATCTGCGGCTGTTCTAAGATGCTTTTCAGCAGTTTCAATATCCTGTTTTTCTCCATACAGCTTTCCAAGCAAGTAATAGTACTCTCCATTGTCTTTTGCCTTATATAGATATTCTTGAGCCATATCTACCTGACCGTTATCATAGAAAAATTTTTAGCAAAGTAGAACTTGTGCTTCTGATCTCTTTCATCAGCAGCAGGTTTTAAGTAATCTACTGCAAGATTTTTTTGTTAAATTGGTAATATAAATTTCCTAAGTTATATCTAGATTTTTTTGATAGCCGTTATTTATAGCCAGTTTGTAATAGTATTCAGCAAGTTCAAAATTAGATTTTCTCTTGTAGACAGTTCCAAGTTTATCTTGCATCTGAAAATCTCCGCCATCGGCAATTTTCTTCAAATATTTTTTTCTGCCAAATTTAATTTATTATATTTCAAATAGATATCAGCAAGTATAAAAACTGCATTCCTATGTCCACCTTTTGCAGACTTCTTTCAAATATTTTTTTCCGCTAATGTATCAGAACCATTATCATAATAGTTTTTTTCCCATTTGATAAAGTCGTTCAGAATTATTATTGTCAATATTATCAAAATTGTCAAACTCAATGTTTTCCATGCAAATAAACCTCCTATATTTATTGTTTTATTTTTATTTCAAATTATTTTTGATTCAAAAGAAATTTAAACTTATTACGAAAATTAAATTTTATTATATTATACTATATTTTTTTATATTTGTCATAATATTTTTGAAAAAAATAACAAAAATTTTTTTATATTAACTAATTTAAAAAAATCTTAATAAAATTTATCAGAAAAATTATTTTACAGACTTTTTGTATATTAATAATTTTTTAAATTAACTTGATTTTTTTCAAATTTCAAGTTAAAATTTAATATAGAGTATTTTAAAAAGATAAATAAAAAAATAGAAATATATAGGGAGGAAACTGTTATGAGAATATATGATAGCAGCAACATTAGAAATATTGGAATTCTAGGACATAGTGGATCTGGAAAGAGTAATATGGTAGAAGGATTGGAGTTTACAGCAGGGCTTACTAATCGGATTGTGGGGAATGAAAATGATACTAAAATTACGAGTTCTTTGAGTCTTCATGCAGTGGAATATCAAGGGCTAAGTATAATTTTGTGGATATTCCTGGATATGGTGATTTTTTGGAGAAGTTGAATCAGGACTTGCGGCAGTTGATGGGGCAATTATTATTGTTGATGGAACTACAGATTTGACAGTTGGGACTGAAACGGCTTTTGGAATTGACTGATAGCAGAAATATTCCGAGAATAATTTTTTTGTGAATAAAATTGATAATGAAAAAGGCTGATTATGAAAAAAATTCTTTCACAATTAAAGGGAAAAAAATATGGGAAACGGATTGCACCATTTCATGTACCTTGGGGAACTGGAGAAAATTTTAGAGGACATATTAATGTAGTTGACATGTTTGCAAGAGAGTTTGATAAGAGTAAAAATGAGTGTAAAACAGTAGAAATGCCAACTGATATGGATAATGAAATAAATTCTGTACGTGAAATGCTTTTGGAAGCAGTTGCAGAAACTGATGAAGAATTAATGGATAAATATTTTAATGGAGTTGAATTTACAACAGCTGAAATTCATCGTGGACTTAGACAAGGAGTACTTGATTGTTCAGTAATTCCAGTAATTTGCGGTTCAACTTTGAAAAATATTGGACTTCATACAACTTTTGATGTAGTGAAAGATTTCTTGCCATCACCTGATGATAATGAGAAAGTACAGCCTGAAAAAAATAGTTTTGTATGCCAAATTTTTAAAACAACAATTGATTCTTTTTTAGGAAAAGTTTCTTATGCAAAAATTTATTCTGGTGAAATTAAGCAAGATATGGAAGTTTTTAACTTGAATAGAAAAACGAAGGAAAAAATTGGGAAAATTAATACGTTTGTGAATAATAAAATGGATGAGGTTCAAAAGGGAATTGCAGGAGATATTGTTGTATTTTCAAAATTTAATAGTACGAAAACTTCTGATACACTTTCGACTAGTGAAAAGGAAGTGCCATTAAAAGATATAACTTTTCCAAAACCGCAATTATTTGTGGCAATAGAGCCATTGAATAAAAATGATGATGAAAAAATGTCGACTGGATTGAATCGTTTGATGGAAGAAGATCCGTCATTTACTTGGCATAGAAATCTTGAAACAAGTCAAACAGTTCTTGGAGTACAAGGAGAACTTCATTGTGCAACAGTTATAGAAAAATTGAAGGCAAAATTTGGAATAACAATAAAAACTGTGGAATTGAAAGTGCCTTACAGGGAAACAATTAAAGGAACATCAGATGTTCAAGGAAAATACAAGAAACAATCTGGAGGACATGGACAATATGGAGATGTTCTAATTAAATTTTCACATGTAGATGAAGATTTTGTATTTGAAGAAACAATTACAGGTGGAAGTGTTCCAAAATCATATATTCCAGCGGTTGAAAAAGGATTGAGGGAATCATTAAAAGAAGGAGTTCTTGCAGGATATCCAGTGACTAATGTAAAGGCTGTTTTATACGATGGTTCTTATCACGATGTAGATTCTTCTGAATTAGCATTCAAAATTGCAGCAAATTTGAAACTTTTCAAAAAAAGGAATGCTTGAAGCAAAAACCAATATTGCTTGAACCAATCATGGAACTTACAATTATTGTTCCAGAAGAATATATTGGGGATATAATGGGAGATATTAATAAAAAACGTGGACGTGTTTTAGGAATGGAAGCTCACAAAGGTACAAAACAAAAAATTATTGCTGAAGCTCCAATGTCTGAAACTTTCAAATATGCGAATGAATTGAAGGCAATTACACAAGGTCGTGGATATTTTGAAATGAAACTTGTAAGATATGAAGAATTGATGGGAGATTTAGCACAAAAAGTAATTGAAAAGAGACAAAAAGAAAAAAATAGTTTAAAAATTTTTAAATAAGATTTAATATAAATAAGAATTCCTGATAAGTAATAATTATTGGGAATTTTTTTATAAAAAAATACAAAGGAGCTTTAAAATTAGTCAGCCCCTTGCAATAAGGAAAGAAATTTATTTTAGAATTTTTATCAAAGACAATAAGAGATTATATTCTTTGTTCAGTTCTTGAAATAATATCATTTTTGTGTAGTTCTGTCAAGTGTAACAAATTGAGCGCAATATCCGGCAACTCTTACGATAATGTCCTATGGAGAGTGTCCAGAATTTTGTGTAAACTAATAGATAAATTCAGTACTTTTGCTGTTCTATTTACACAAAAAAATTTTTACACACTCGAAAAGAAATATTTTTAATATATTTTTGTAACAAATGTTTGACATCTATACATTTTTTTAAAAAAGTTTTATATTCAAATTTGACTTTTTATTTAAATTATGCTAAAATTACTTAGTTTAAATTTAAGGAAATTAACTTTAATTCAAAAAAATATTAATTCACAGACTTTTTTTCTTTTAGAAATCCCATATTTTTTTCTTTTATATCAATAAAATTAAGAAGATTATCAATATTCAACAGAATAAATAAATAATCAAAAAAATCTCAAAAAAATAAAGAAAAAAATATTTTTTTAGAAAAATTTTTGAATAAGAAAGGACAAAATATGAAAAAGAGATTATTACTAGGAATTGTTTTTATTAGGTATAAATTCATTTTCTAAAATGACAATAACATCGTACAATAACGGATCATCAGTATCAAATGGATCATTAACTGAAGCAGGTCATAATTTTTCAGGCATTGTTCAGTTTTTAGGAAATCAAGGCGGAACATATGTAATAAAATTAGACAGTGGAACTAAAATAGAAACAGGAACAAGATTTGATTTAGATCCAAATACAACTATTACAATAGAAGGAGCGAATGGTACAATAGGAACAATAGTAAATGGAAGCAGTGCCTATCCAGTAGGAGCACCAGTTTCTACAAAACATTATTACTTTTGGCAAGATTTAGATGAAAATTCTGCTACTTTACCAGAATCTGGAGTATTAAATGGTAATTTATACACTCCATCTGTTATATCTAGATCAAATAACGCCAGCACTGCTATTACTCACGTAACGACAAACGTTTTACCGCCAAATACAGCCTCAACAACTACACCAGGTACTTCAACACCGACTCCAAGCACACCTTCAACAGGAACAACTCCAATAACAGGAAATGCAGCACCTTCAAATAAAAGAAAAAAAGTTTTAGTAATTCCAAGATCACGTGTTGATTTAGATTTAGTAGAAAATGCTAAAATGACTATGATAAAAAATGTTGAGAAAAAAATAGAAAAAGGAGAATGGGATTCAAATATTGAATATGTAGGTGGAGTAGGAACTAAATATACCGATAAAACACATGATATTTTACAATATAATGGAAAGAGTAATGGAGTTATTCTTTCTTTGAATAAAAATTATGATAAACTAACATTAGGAGGCTTATTTGGATATCAAAATTCAAAAGTAAAATATAAAGATTTTTTTATAACGGAATAAAAAGAAAAAAATTGATTCATACCAATTTTTATTGAATGCAAAAATATGATTTTTAATGAGAAATTTGATTTAATAGGAACTCTAGTATATTCTACAAATAAACATAAATTTGATGGAAGTAATATTATTTCGTATAATTGGATAAATGATGCAGAATATACTTCAAATATATTCGATATTGAAACAAGGTTAGGATATAAATATCTATTTACAAACGGATATATAAAACCATATTTAGGTATCGGAGTATTAAATCTTAAAGAAGGAGCAATTAATAAAAATAGGAGCTAAAAAAACCTCTGAAACAGCGTTAAATAGTGTATTAGGTATTTATGGTGTAGCAGAGTTAAACAAAAATAGATTTGTATGGAAATGTAGAATATAGACAAAAAAATATGGGAAGAATTCGTATCATAATAAACGAGATGTCGACTTAACAACAAAAATTGATGCTTTAAACTATAAAAAAACAACAGTCAATGCCAATATTGGATTAAGATATAAAATTACAGATATGTTTGATATAAATACTTCATATGGATTAGATAATCTAAAAAAATAATATAATAAAAAAATAGGTATTGGAATTCAATACTAAAAAAATTATTGTAAACTTGCTAAATTAATAATAAACTATCTTATAAATATGAGATGGTTTTTTTATATTTAAAATAAAAAAAATTACTTTTACGACAGAGTAAAAAAATATAGGGGCAGCCAAAATAACGGGTGTGTACAAAATTTTGTGTAAACCTCTAAATAATATATGGTAAAATAACTATATAATATTTGGAGGTTTTTGTTATGGCTAAAAAGAAAATTGACAACGAAATTTTTAAAACACTGATTGAGGATTACAATATTAAAGATACTAATGATATTAAGGATATGCTTAAGGATTTGCTTTCAGGTACTATTCAAACTATGCTTGAAGCTGAAATTGAGCATGGACTGGGGTATGCTAAACATTCTATGAAAGATAAGACTACCTCTAATGCTAGAAATGGACATTCCAAGAAAACTGTTAGAAGTGAGTACGGCAATATTGACTTAGATATTCCTAGAGATAGAAATGCTGAGTTTGAGCCTCAAATCATCCCTAAATATCAAAGAGAAATTACTGGCATTGAAGGGCAGATCCTTTCTCTTTATGCTAAAGGAATGAGCAACAGAGATATCGAGGACCATCTTAATAATCTTTATGGAATTGATGTTTCGCCATCTATGATCAGTAAAATTACAGATAAAATTATACCTGAAATTAGGGAATGGCAGTCTAGACAGCTTGAGGATGTATATCCAATAGTTTTTATGGACGCTATCCATTACAGTGTAAGAAAAGATGGAGTTGTTGTTAAAAAGGCGGTATATTTAGCTATAGGAATAGATAAGGAAGGAAGAAAGGAGGTTTTAGGATTTTGGATAGGAGAAAATGAATCAAGCAAGTACTGGCTAAATGTTTTAAATGAATTGAAAAACAGAGGGGTTCAGGTCTTACAAAGATGCAAGGGAATTTACATCAGACTTAAAAGAAATGTATAATGCACCAACACTGGAACAGGCAGAGTTTAAACTGGATGAATTAGAAGAAAAATGGGGTAAAAAGTATATGGCAGTAATTAATTCCTGGAGAAGTAACTGGAATGAGTTGACAACATACTTTAAATATGATACAAAGATAAGAAAGCTGATATATACGACAAATCCGATAGAAAGCTTAAACAGACAATTAAGAAAGTATACAAAGACAAAATCACTTTATCCGACAGATGAAGCATTAATGAAATCGGTATACCTAAAAGCTTAAAGGAAGCAACAAAGAAATGGACTGGAAGAATACCAGGCTGGGGAGAAATATATTCTCAGTTAAGTATTTATTTTTGAAGGAAGAATTTAAAAACAGGATGATAAAACTACCATCCTGTACCATATATTATATTTTTGAGTTTACACAAAAATTCTGGACACTCTCCAAAAATTGCCGAAGGGATTTTTTGCATAAATTATCGAAAAAATTGTCTGAAGAATACAATGCTGTGGTTGTTGAGGATTTGAATATGAAAGGGATGAGCCAGGCATTAAATTTTTGGGAAAAAGTGTAGGAGATAATGGATGGGGAATGTTTTTAAGAATGCTTGAGTATAAGTTGATGTTTTTAGGAAACAATTTTTAAAAAAATAGATAAGTGGTTTCCGTCGTCGAAAACTTGTAGTAAATGTGGGAATATTAAAGAGGAACTGAAATTATCAGAAAGAAGCTATAAATGTGAGTGTTGCGGAATTGAGATTGATAGAGATTATAATGCGGCACTGAATATAAAAAACATAGGAAAAGAGATTTTTGAAATATTAGGAAATAAAAAGACAGGGTAGGGAACTACCCGAAGAACTAGTAAATATATTTGGCTAGCAAAAGCAGATACTTCCCAAGAAGCTCCCGCTTCTAAAAAGTGGGAGTAGTTCACTAAAAATTCTAAAGTGGATATTATTATGATAGGGCGGGGAGTATAATAAAAAAAAGTAGGTGGCAATGTTGGAAGTGAAGCGATTAATTATATAAAAAGATATAATGTTGACAAGGCTTTTATTGGAAGTGCCGGGATAGATCTGGAAAGTGAAAAAGGTTATGAATTTTTGAAGTAAATGATGGGAATACAAAAAAAGAAATAATGAAAATTTCTAAAAAAATATTTTTAGTGACTGAATATAAGAAATTAGGAATATTAGGAAGTTATAAATTCAGTAATTTGTCTGATTTTTGATGTTTTTTTATTTGTGAAAAAGATAAAAAGGATTATTTGGAAAGTTATAAAAAAATTTTTGATGAATGTGAAGTTGAAATTATATAGATTTAGTTGAATTTTTCTAATTGCTTATTTTTATTTTTTTGATATAGAAAGAAAATATATTTGAGATAGAGTAAAGATTTTTAGGGAAAAAAATTAAAAAATATTTTTTTGAGCAATTTAACTTTTTGAAAAATATAACCTTAAAATGATTAATTCTATAAATTTGGATATTATCCTAAATATTTTATTCCATCAAACTATTAAATATTATATAGACTT
>BNJU01002440.1_pt1 | contig 43629 bp, 58 predicted proteins | sample 8539281 | NCBI WGS metagenome assembly BNJU01 (sample SAMD00202456, study PRJDB9452) | human saliva metagenome | isolation source: human saliva | place: Japan
AAAATCCCCGGATTCTATCAGAATCCAGGGATTTTTTTATTTATGCTCAGGAATTGTTTTATTTTTTTGATTATCCAAAGTTATTCAAATAAGGATTCACCATCACTATTACTTTTTGCTTACAAATCGTAACAACCCACGTAGCGACTGATTTTTATTTTTTGACATATAGACTAGTAGCAGAATCTCTGTAAATTTCTCCCCTAATCCTTCCATATACATGTCTTCAACGGTCGTAAGCTCTTCTTTCGGCACGATAGCAAACCCCTGCCCGAGTGCAATTAGAGTATTCTGATTCGATACTGTATCAACTACACGTACATCCGAAAAAGTGCTTTTATATATGCTTTTGAGATTGTCTCTGCAGTACTCATGATATTCACTTTCAACCGCTTTGGTGATAAGCGGTAAATTCTCTATGACTTTTCCGACACTTCCGTATTTAATCACGCTTTCTTGAGAGCAGCATAGAACATCATGGGCAGCTCCTATTTCCACCTTCTCTATGCCAACTGTATTTTCACTTAGCATTGTAACATCGGGGATAATCATCGCATCTATCGATCCCCTCTCCAGCATGTTAATCAATTGGTCTTTATCCTTAAATTCAACCTCCAAGGAAATGTCTCTATTCATAGCTTTATACTTTCTTAAAAAATTAATTGGCAGATAGTCACCTGCGATTCCAATTCTAAGAAGCTTATCTGTCTCATTCTCAATTTGTTTTAATAAGTTCTCATACTGCTCGGTTATCTCTTTTACACCTGAATAGAATTTTTTTCCCCGGCTTCAGTCAAGCTGACGCCCTTATTAGTTCGAAAGAATAGAGAGCATCCGATTTCATTTTCTAATTTATTAATGTACTTACCTATCGCAGTCTGCGTGATATTGCAAAGCTTCAGCAGCTTTAGAAAAAAATTCAACAATTCTGCAGCAGCAATAAAAATATTTTTAGTTTAATTAAATCCATTTGTCTTTTTTTCCTAAAAATTAATCACAATTTGTAATATGCTTGAAATTACAGCGATTATAACACACCAACACGGTAGATTAAACCTTGTTATTCCAAAAAGTACTAGGCATATGACTATATTTCGGTACTGGTTCTTAAATGGTTACTATATAGTAATAACTATCTTTTTTAATTGTAAATAAACACTTTATGATTACTGTATATTATAGGAGGGATAATGAAAGATAATTCAAAACCAAAGGCGAAGGGGCCAATTATTGTGACCATGGGTCTCGCCCTTTTCGCAACTCAATTTGGCGCTGGTAACCTTATATTTCCGCCATTCCTCGGTCAGCAGACAGGGAGCAATTGGCTAGTAGGATTTTTAGGATTTCATCATGGATGTTGGACTAGCTGCCTTAGCTATTTATTCTGTTGTTGCTAACAGAGAAGGAACTGTGGACGGTGTAACGAATAAGCTCGGTGCTATACCTGGTAAGGTATTTGTATCTATTATTCTATTACTACTAGGTCCAATCATCTGTATTCCAAGAACATCTGCTACTACTTATGAAATGGGTATCAAAGGACTTCTTCCAGGTGTTCCGCTATGGGCATTCAGTCTCGCGTTCTTCGCAGTGACTGCTATTCTTGCACTCAATCCTTCTGGTGTTGTAGATGTTATAGGAAAGTTCCTTACACCGCTTTTACTTCTGGTTATGGTCATTCTAATCATACTCGGAATCGTAAATCCAATCGGTGCACCTATCGGAACAAAGGATCTTGTTCCATTCCAGACAGGAATTGTTAACGGTTATCAAACACTTGACGGTATTGGTGGAGTAACTGTAACTATAATTCTCATAGTTGCTGCAAAGAAATATGGCTTTACTGAAAAGAAAGATGTAAAACAGCTAGTAGCTGGTGCAGATATCATTTCGACAGTCCTACTTGGACTAGTATATGGAGGTCTAACATTCCTCGGTGCATCGACTACAAGCGATAGCCATTTTGCAGGCCTTGCACAGGCACCACTTCTAATCGCTATAACTAACAGACTTCTCGGTGGCTGGGGAGTTATCGCTCTAGCGATTATAATTCTGCTAGCATGTCTAACAACTTCGATTGGACTTTCATCTGTAATCGGCGACTACTTTGCTGGTTTATCAAATGGAAAGGTTAGCTACCGCACAGTAATACTAGTCACTATCGGGTTCAGCTTCTTTATGAGCAACCTCGGTCTGGATAAGATTATCGCACTTGCAGCACCGATACTCAGTGCATTTTATCCACCGCTTATCGTTCTGGTAATATTTGCCGTACTTGATAATTGGATTACAAGCAAATACGTTGGCGGTGTAGCCGCTTATACTGCATTTGCTACGAGCCTACTTTCAGTTCTAAATGGATTCGGCCTTCCATTCGGTTTCGTAGGTGACCTTCCATTAACTAAGCTTGCGCTTGGCTGGGTTGTGCCTGCACTGGTTGGCGCTGTAGTCGGAGGCATATATTCTGCTACTAGAAAAGACGAACTGAAATTATCTAACTAACAAATTGCTAGATATATTGCTATGAATATCAACACAAATCGAGAGCTCTGATTGCTTGGCTCTCGATTTTTTCGTGCGATTATTGCGGAATTTTACATAACTTTGTTTTGATTAAATTTCTAAAAATTTTGCACACTAAAAAGCACCGCCAGTAATGAACTGAGCCCCAAAAGTTGGACAGTTTAATTAAGCAGCTCTAGAGGACTGAATCCTGTATTGCACAGGACTCAGTCCTTTTAACTTGCACTTAATCCGTTTATTGTTGTAATAGTCAATGTATGTTTCAATCTCAGAAATTAGGTGCTCTGTAGATTTGAATTCATGCTTGTAAAACATCTCTGTCTTAAGTAGCCCGAAGAAATTTTCCATGACAGAATTATCTAGACAGTTTCCCTTTCTAGACATGCTCTGTATTATGCCATGTTCTTTAAGTACGCGTTGGTATCTCTTCATTTGATATTGCCAACCTTGATCTGAATGTAGAATTGTTTCGTTTGTATTTGGGATCTTTTCAAAAGCCTTATCTAACATATCCATGACTTGATGGAATACTGGATGAAGTGAAATATTATAGCTTACTATTTCCCCATTAAACAAATCTAGAATAGGTGACAAGTAAACCTTTTCCTCCACGAACATTGAACTCTGTAACGTCAGTTGCCCATTTCTGGTTAGGCTTTGTAGCTACAAAATTACGATTCAATATGTTAGGGGCAACTTTGCCAACGCTACCTTTGTAGGAGCGATACTTATGCCTTCTAATTTCGCACTTAACACCACATGAATGCATAAGTTTTTCTAACGGTCTTGTGGTTAATGGAGTATCCTCTGTTTCGCATTTCCATAGTTATTCTGCGATACCCATAACGACCTTTGTTTTTCCTTGAAAATCTGGGCGATTACTTCTTTTTCTTCAGCATGCTTATCCTCATCATTTAGATGTTTTTAACTGGTAGTAAAATGTGCTACGAGGCATACCGTCGAATGCGAGAATATCTTGCAGTCTGTATTCATGCCTTAGCTCGTCAATGATAATTACTCTTTCCCTGACTCTCGCTTTATTCTCTCTTGAACTAAGGCATTTAATTTTTTTAAGTATTCATTTTTCCATTCTAAGTCTCTGAACTTCTTTGATGAGGTCTTCTTCGACTTCTGGTCTTAGTTGTTTCTTCTTCGGACTAGTTCCTTTTTGTCATCTTTTGGTTTTTCGTCCACGCCTGTCTATATACAGAGCTTCTGGACCCTCCTCATAATATATGCGTTCCCAATTCAGAACCTGAACGTTGGTGGGCATTTTAAATATTACTGCTGTTTGATTCGCAGATAGATGTTCACTATGCATATATTCTATTACATATTGTTTGAACTCGCCAGTATATGTGCCATTATGCAATGACAACCCCTCAGGACCATAGGTCTCATAACGTTTAACCCATCTTTGCACTTGACTTTTAGCAACCCCTAGGACTTTTGCACTAGCTCTGTGACTCATGCCTTCTTCGATAACTCTTAAAACAGCTTCTAATTTTTCTTCATACGAATATTTGCTCATAAAAAGTACACCTCCAAAAATTAGTTTGTGTCTAACTTTTGGGGTGCACTTCAGTAATGGCGATGCATCTTAGTCTTCTTATATATAATTAGCTAGTTAATTAAAGGCAATCTATACTTGCTTTAAATTTACAGCCCTATAATGCCTTCTTAATCGCACCTAGTAGGTCATCAAACTCATCGTAAGCTGGGAACTGCGGGTAGTCAGCTTTGATGGAGTCTGTGCTGCGGAACAGGAAACCAGCTTTACTTGCTTCAATCATAGCTAGGTCATTAAAGCTATCTCCTGCCGCAATTGTCTCAAAACCGCATGACTGAAGAGCTCTCACTGTTGTGAGCTTTGACTTCTCGCAGCGCATCTTGAAGCCTTCTATCATTCCGTCTTCACCAATAATCAGCTCATTGCAGAATAGAGCCGGCCATCCTAGCTTAGCCATGAGTGGCTGAGCAAACTGCGAAATGTGTCGCTGAGGATTATAGCCTGAGTAGTTGCACGAAGTTCATCTAAAAAGTCCTTTGCTCCTGGTAGTGGGTCAATTCTAGCGATTACATCCTGAATCTCCTTGAGGCCAAGGCCATGCTCTCTCAAGATATCAAGCCTGTAATTCATTAGCTTGTCGTAATCTGGCTCCTCTCTAGTAGTCTTCTTTAGTTCCTCGATGCCTGTCTCTTCCGCAAAGGCAATCCAAATCTCAGGTACCAATACGCCTTCCATGTCTAAACATACAATGTTCATCATAACCCCCTAATAATCAGTTAATCTAGCAATAATCTCCGGTAGCTCAACAACTGAATAAGCTCTAGCATCAGCCTCATCCAGCTCTCCGGACTTACCGTATCCATATTCACATGCGACAAACAATATATTGTTCCTCACTGCCGCCTCTTGGTCATTAAACCTATCCCCAATCATAACATATGTTAAGTCAGGTTCATTACTTATTATAGAGCTTAACACATCAGCTTTAGACTGCCAATCCCAGGATTCACAATCTACATATCTCTCAAACCATTTATCTGTATCGAATCGCTTTCTGTTGAATTCCGCATACTCGTGATCTGAGTTGCTAAGTATCATCATTCTGTATCCCTGTTTTTTAAGTTCGTCTAGGGTGTCACGAGCACCAGAATACCAGGGATCAGCACCATCGCGAACCAGAGTGCGCATGTAGGCGCCGACCCGCGCCGATGCGGCCGCCTTAGCGGCCGTAGGGAGCGCTGGGGCGAAGTCTGCCCACATTTCTTCATTTTTAAGCCCCAGCCAGCTCTCCATGCGCGCATAGCTAGGATTTTCGACTGGAACATCATATATCGTCCTCAGCCTTTTCGCTATATCAAAAATAGCTGGTGCATAAATCTTAATAGTTTCTTGAATGGTGCCATCATAGTCAAACACGAGCATAACCTCGCTCTTGTCTTTATTTTTCCTTTCACCATTCTTAATTTCCATACTCTTGTCCATGTATACGACCAATCCCCATTTGCATTTTGAAAACAAGGCAGACTGAAACAGTCTGCCTTGCTATTATTAAGTATGCCTGCTCACCTTTATTAATAAAGCTGTTCTTATAGCTGATCTACGAGGTTAACCATCTCAATTGCGGATAGTGCGCAGTCGTATCCCTTGTTTCCAACCTTGCTTCCTGCACGAGCAATTGCCTGTTCAATATTCTCTGTCGTGATAACTCCAAACATAGTTGGCACACCGGTCTGCATAGAAATCTGAGCGATTCCTTTTGCAGCCTCGTTGCACACAAGCTCGTAGTGGGATGTCTGTCCTCTGATTACAGCACCGAGAACGATTACAGCATCATACTTTCCAGACTCAGCCATCTTCTTCGCAACGGTTGGTAGCTCAAATGCTCCAGGTACCCAAGCAGCTGTGATATTCTCTTCCTTGACATTGTGGCGTACAAGTCCGTCAATTGCACCGCTTAGTAGCTTGCTTACAACAATTTCATTGAAACGAGCAGCCACGATTCCAACCTTCATTCCTTCTTTAGCAACGACTTTACCCTCTAATAGATTGATATTGTTCATGACGATTCCTTTCTACTTCTCTAAATCAATTTCGTTGAAAATATGTCCCATCTTACTCTTCTTGGTCTTGAGATACATGTAATCGAACTTCTGTGGCTTAATCTCAATCGGAACTCTCTCAGTTATGTCCAGAGCAAAGTCACCGAGCCCATACACCTTTTCAGGGTTGTTAGTCATAAGCCTTAGCGACTTGCATCCCAGGTCTCTTAAAATCTGTGCGCCTACCCAGTATTCCCTTAGGTCTGGTGCAAACCCAAGCTTAACATTAGCCTCGACTGTATCGTATCCCTCTTCCTGAAGAGCGTATGCCTTAATCTTATTGATGAGTCCGATGCCACGACCTTCCTGTCTCATGTAAAGCAGCACTCCGCGCCCTTCTTTTTCTATCATCTCGAGTGACTTCTCGAGCTGCAGACCACAGTCGCATCTCAGCGAACCGAACGTATCCCCTGTGAGACACTCCGAATGAACTCGGCAGAGAACATCTTTCCCATCCCCGATTTCACCCTTAACAAGAGCTACATGATGCTCGCCAGTAATATCATTAATATACCCATACATTGTGAATTCGCCATACATTGTCGGCAGCTTAGCTACTGCCTCGCGAATTACGTGGCACTCATTAATGCGCAGATAATCCTGAAGTTGCTTGATCGTTATAAATGCGAGATCATATTTCTCTGCGATTTCCCACAGCTTAGGCGTTCTCATCATCGTGCCGTCATCGTCCATAATTTCGCAGCACACACCGCACTCCTTGAGTCCTGCAAGTCTCAGCAAGTCTACTGTAGCCTCTGTATGTCCATTTCTAACTAGCACACCACCTCTCTTAGCAACGAGAGGGGAATACATGCCCTGGTCTCCTGAAATCTTCCGGCTTCGAATCTGGATCCACGCATTTTCTCATCGTATATCCTCGTTCCTTAGCTGAAATACCAGTCGTGGTATCCACATGGTCTATTGAAACTGTAAAAGCAGTTTCGTGGTTATCCGTGTTCTCAGACACCATCGCTGGGAAGTTGAGCTTCCTTGCGAGCTCAATGCTCATCGGTGTGCAGATGAGACCCTTGGCGATACTAGCCATCATGTTGATATTCTCCTGCGTTGCAAACTCCGCAGCACAGATCATATCACCTTCATTTTCTCTATCTGGATCATCTGCGCAGAGAATTATTTTTCCAGCCCTCAGATCCTCAAGCGCTCTTTCAATTGAATCATATTCGCGTTTTCTGCTACTCATCGTATCTCCTTTCAGAACCCGTTCTCCGCCAGGAACTCAAGTGTAAGTCCACTTTCATTATCGTCCTTTTGCCGAGTACCACCATATACAGTCGGCTCACCAAGTCCCAATAATTTTTCTACATATTTGCCTACAATATCATTTTCAAGATTAACCTTATCGCCTGCATGCCTCTTCAGCAGTGTAGTCTCCTCACCTGTATGAGGGATAATCGAAACCTTTGAAACGCTCATTATCCACATAAGCAACAGTAAGGCTGATTCCATCGATTGCTATGGACCCCTTCTCAACTATGAGCTTAAGAATTTCTGTTGGTGCCTTGATGCTTACCCATACAGCAATTCCATCATGCTTGAGTGATTCAACAGTTCCAACGCCATCGATATGGCCCGATACTATGTGTCCGCCGAACCTACCATTTGCAGCCATCGCTCGTTCCAGGTTAACCTTATCGCCCACTCTGAGCTGCGAGAATCCCGTTCTAGAGATGGTCTCAGGCATGACGTCTGCGGTAAATCCATCAGCATGAAGTTCTACTACAGTGAGGCAAACACCGTTCACAGCGATGCTATCACCAATATTAGTGCCTTCTAGTACCTTTGATGCCTCGAGCTCTATGCGGCCCGTCACCCCAGATATATCTAGTGACCTCAGTCTTCCTGTCTCTTCAATGATTCCTGTAAACATTAGTTTTCTCCATCTTCTGGAATATATGTGCTGAGATTATCGATTCTCTTGCATGTAATCATGAGATCAGAACCAATTCTCTCAACGTCGTCGAACGAGAATTTATATGCCATATTAGGATTGTCAACTCCAATACCCTCAATAGGGCTCTTCGCCTTTCCACCGAATACCTTGGGTGCGATAAATATTCTCATCTCGCTGATAATTCCAACTCTCAGTGCGCTCTCGTTGAGGTTTCCACCGCCTTCAAGGAGCAAGCTATCTATTTCTAGACTGCCGAGGTACTCCATCAGCATGTTTAGATTGACTCTTCCATCGTGACCAGGGAAGTTAAAAATCCTGACTCCCATCTCGTTAAGTTTAACTGCCTTCTTGATGAAATTTCCTCCGCCAAACTTCTTGCCTAAAGCCTTTGCAAGCGGATTTGTATTCTCATAGTCCAAATAGATTGGTGCCTTATCAGTAAACCTCACCTCTCCTATAGGCAGACCTTCAATTGCGCAAACGACAACTGTTTCACTATCGTACTCATCAGCAGTTCTCACTAACTGGCATTCATTTGGAATTCTGAGTTTACTATCGCATACGATTCTCACCGGGTTTCTGCCACCCTCAATTCTGCAGTTAAGCATCGGATCATCAGCTATAACCGTATCAACACCGACCATGATGCTCATGCATTCATGACGCATCTCATGCACCTTGTGAATAGCCTCAGGGCCAGTAACCCACCTTGATGCTCCAGTCTTAGTCGCAATCTTACCGTCAGCAGTCATGGCATACTTCATCATGACGTAAGGATGCTTAGTAGTTATGTAGTGGAAGAAAATCGGATTTAGAGCATCACACTCATCCATCATGAAGTCTTCTACGACTTCAATGCCAGCATCTCTCAGCGCTTGAACGCCCTTTCCAGCTACCTTTGGATTAGGGTCCTTGGATCCAATCACAACTCTAGCTATTCCGTTTTCAATAATTGCCTCCGTACACGGTGGTGTCTTGCCGTAATGACAACAAGGCTCCATAGTCACGTACATCGTAGCACCCTCTGCAGAATCACGAAGCGATGCTATAGCATTCCTTTCAGCGTGCATCTGACCGCACTTTACATGGTATCCCTCGCCTATGACCTGTCCATCCTTGACAATTACAGCACCGACCTTTGGATTGGGATTAACCCATCCTGTGCCCTTCTTAGCCAGTTCAATAGCTCGGCGCATGTACTCTTTGTCCTGTAGCATCAGCTCATCAGCTCTCTCTAACGACATTTCTCTCTCCTCATTCGAATAAATATACAATTGACCCGTTCAATTAGAATGGATATGCACTAAAAAAGAAGCCCCCTCAGAGCTCCTGCAATTCATCCCTGTACAACCTAATGTACCCTTCAGAATAAAAGCTTCTCCCATCCAGACTTTAACTGTCGGCTTCGGAATCTAACCGAATCATGCCTCTCGGCTCGCGGGCTATACCGCCGGTAGGGAATTACACCCTGCCCTGAAGTCAATTACCATATTTATCAGTTCTCGGTTCAAATAGTTAAAGGTAATAAACCAAGAACTAATAAGTATAATAGAACTATTATGGAACTCTGTCAATAGTCGCAATCATTATGAATTGTGTAGTTTTGAAGAAATAATTGCGTACTATTAAATATTATATGGCTTATTTAATTTTAGGTGTATAATCAAGTTATACAAAACTAACACAAGTTGTTATTTATACACAGGAGGTGATCCCATGAATAATAAAAAAGTTACAGTAGCTGGTGGCGGCGTACTAGGCAGTCAGATTGCTTTTCAGAGCGCTTTCTCCGGATTTGATACAACTATATGGCTAAGAAGCGAAGGCTCCATAGGCAGGTCTCAGCCTAAGATAGACAGGCTATACAAAATTTATCTATCTGAAATCGAAACGCTAAGGCAAAATCTAGGCGAGCCTGGAATCCAAGTTCCTGGAGGTTTCGGGGTAAAAGCTGAAGACCTAACTAGCGAGAAGCTCGACGAACTCCAAGAAAAAGTTGAATCTGCTTATAAGAATCTAAAGCTATCTCTTTCTCTAGAGGATTCTGCAAAAGGCTGCGATTACTATATAGAGAGCATGGCTGAGATTCCTGATGAAAAGCATGAGTTCTATAGAAAACTCGATAAAGTGCTCGACGATAATACTATAGTAATGACAAATTCTTCGACATTCCTTCCTAGCACATTTAGAGGAGATATATCTAAGCCTGAGAGATACCTTGCACTTCACTTTGCTAACAATATCTGGAGAAGCAACATCGGTGAGGTTATGGGACACAGCGAGACATCCCAGGCCGCATATGACGAGGTAGTTGAATTTGCCAAAGCGCTTAACATGGTCCCTATCAAGGTACTGAAGGAACAGCCTGGTTATCTGCTAAATTCTATGCTCGTGCCATTCCTAAATTCCGCACAGTACCTACTCGCTAACGGAATTGGAGATCATGAAAATATTGACCGTGCTTGGAAGCTAGGAACAGGTTCTCCACTTGGTCCTTTCCAGATACTCGATATCGTCGGACTCACAACTGCTTACAACATCGTATCCAGCAATCCTGAGTCAAAGAACCCAGATTCAAATGCAGGCAAGATTGCAGCAATGCTTAAAGTACATAGATGAGGGTAAGACCGGCATCAATGCTGGTGAAGGTTTCTATAAATATAGATAATCTTCTGAACATCCTGTCTGTGACATCAGAGGTGGCATTTAAATAAATGCTGCCTCTCTCTTTATTTATTAATGACCTCACTTCACTCTGATGATATAATACCAATGCTAATTAATAGAGGTTAGAGGTGACAAGATGGCATATATCAATTTTAAAGAAATCGACAATTCAAATGTAACTATCAAATGTAATTCCAGCAACAAACCAGAGGACTATACGCTCGGCACATTCTCATGTGAGGAATTCCTGCAGCACCTAATCGGCAAAGGAATTATCCCTATAGACGAAAACGAGGCGGAGAGACCTCACGCACTTAACACAGTCAGAGAGTTATATGAGCTCTGCAAGAACAATCCCGGCGATATTCAGGTTATGACTGATGCAAGAGCGGATCAAATAATCGCTTGCCGTGAAAATGCTGATGATAACCAGTCAAAATTCACCGGCTACAAGCTCCTAGAGCTTCGCTACTACGACTGCGAACCGGAGTCGCAGATTATTAATTTCAAGTACCCGTATACCGAAGAAAAGCAGTATGACTGTAATTTCAACGTTAAGATGTTCATCAATAATCCTATATTCTTCAATACAGTTATAAGGCTTCTGTATGAATACAGCGGTCCTGTGCTAATATATGATTATTGGAGACCAGTTGGAATGGAGCTTCTTGGTACAGTTGAAGGAATCGAGCAGATCGCACGAGTTTAATCCATGACGCTCTCGTATGATTTACGAATAACCTATGACACGGCATCGTCTGATATGACATACCTTTGATTTGTCAATTTAGATAGGTTAATCCACACTCCCTGCTTGAGAGAGCAGGGAGTTTTATTCATCTTGTGGCTCGATACCCATAGCATTTAATATTTCTAGTTTATATATTGACCTCAGAGAAATTTCTTTATCAAGAATTGTGATAGTCCCTTTATCTGGCCTAACCTTTGTGACTAATCCACTAATTTCTATATATCTGCCGTGCAGTTCATCATCAGCAAGTGGCTCGAAATATAGTATCCTGACTTCAACACCATTTTCTCTAGCTAATATGCTATTGCTACACTTTTCGTATATGGTTGCAATCTTGCAGTCTAAATCAAAATACTCATCATCAGTAAGTACCCTTTTGATATCGTAGATTATCTCCTTCTCAGCTAAAGCATCATCATACCCTGACAAGGCAGCAAAAGGTGCGAATATCTTAGCTCGCTTCTCACTGCTCATCCGCGGATACTTGTACGAAAATCTATCAGCCCGATGAACTGGCCTCACTCTATTGATAATATCGGCATATTCAAATTTTGTTGCCCGTATTATTCTTTCATCGTATACACCCATCTATGCTCTATGACCTCCTATCTGATTGTTTCTCTCTATATACGTACTTCCATCTTCGAGATTCATGCCTTTTATCAAGGCATTGCTTCCATACTTCTCGCGTATTGCTAGCATAACCCCTTGCAATTCACATTCTTTAGAGTCATCTGTATCGCAAGAGTCTAGTGAAAATATATCAATCTGCTCATCTTCATCTACTCCCTTGATATCGTTGGCGACTATGTTTATGCGCCTTATGTAAAGTGTCGGATCTATCAGGCGATCAAAAACTTTCTTTAAGCTTCCTATAATCTCTGCAGTGCTATTCGTAGCAATACGTAGCCTAACATTACCAGAAACAGACTTAGGCATAGGCCTTCCATAAAAGTCAACCACAACCGGACCGTTATACTCTCCGCTCTCAAGACTCTGCCCATCGAAACTGATCCAAAAAGAAAAATGCGATGCAATTAGTTTCTTCCGTACCATGTCCATGGATAGCTTATCAGCCATCTCGATAAATATATTGCGGCCTTCTCCATGAGCATATGCACGAGGCAGAACCTGCCCAGTAGAGAGAGAATGTGCTGCTGGCTTATAAGACTTGATATCAGACATGGTGCATGGCTCCTTTCCCCATGCATGATCTATCAGGATCTCCGCATCTACACCAAATGCCTTATATAGGTATTCCTCTTCATGAATCGATATGCGAGCTATATCCCCCATCGTATAAGCTCCGATTTTAGCGAGCCTACGGGCTTTACCTCGCCCGATCTGCCAGAAGTCCGTTAGTGGCTTATGATTCCAAAGGAGATACTTGTAAGACGTCTCATTGAGCTCTGCAATCCTTACACCGTCATCATCTGCTTTACTCTTCTTGGCAACTATATCCATACCAACCTTAGCCAAATACATGTTAGTTCCAACTCCCGCAGTTGATACTATGCCTGTCTCTGCTAGAACAGCTTTGATTATAGTCATCGCCATCTCACGAGCTGCCGAAACCTTGTGGCGAATCGCCGCCCCTTTATACATGTGGAGGTAATGCGTTATATCCATAAAGCATTCATCTATGCTGTATACATGAATATCCTCCGGGGAAACAAACCTCATATAAATGGAATAAATCTCCGATGATATGCGCACATACTCTGCCATCCGCGGCGGTGCTATGATGTATTCAATCTCATGACCACACTCTATCTCTGCCCTTCTTATCGCCTGCTTCGCCTCAAACAATCTAGGTCTGCCTGGAACACCAATAGCCTTCAGTGCAGGTGAAACCGCCAGGCAAATCGTGTTATCTGACCTAGTTGGATCAGCAACTAGTAGCCTAGCCTCAAGCGGATTAAGCCCCCGAGCTATGCATTCGACAGACGCATAATAAGACTTCAGGTCGATGCACAGGTAGGTTCTGCTCCCTTCCAATTCCTCTTCATTATTAAATATATTGATTGACGCATTACCATCCATCTTCACTCCCTGCTGACGACAAATACTCTGCTTGACTTTTTTGCTTGTCCCAATTATAGTGGAGGCACAAGCAAAAATCAAACATATGTTCTTTTATTTTCCCGCTAAATCTTCATGATTTTTGTTGAACTCCACTGACCCCAAGGTGTTAAAAAATTTTTGATAGTTTTGTGAAACTTTCTTTCTACATTGACATGATAAATCGCCGGTGGTAAACTGAAAATGATTTTTAATTTCGGTTATCTTCCCATTTTTTTATGTCGTCTACGCTTCGATTCATAGAAGAGTCGCGGTGCTCGGATAATTACAATAACCGATATTATTTTTTTGCAAAAATCTGTATTTTTCACGTTACATAGCATGGAGGTTTTTATGAAACGTAACAAGCTTTATTAAAAATATTTTGCAATTATGATGATTGCAATCCTTTCACTTGGTACACTTGCGAGCTGCGGCAAGAAGGAAGCAGACTCCAAGAAGCTCAAGATTGTCGTAACTACATTTCCTGAATACGACTGGGTTAGAGAGATTCTAGGCGACAGAGTCAAGGATGTTGATCTGAAGCTACTTCAGAAGAATGGTACTGATTTGCACAGCTTCCAGCCTTCAGCTCAGGATATAAAGGATATTTCAAATGCTGATATTTCGTCTATGTTGGCGGTGAGTCAGATGAATGGGTTGAGGACGTTCTCAAGAAGAAAAAGAACAAGGATCTCGTTGCAATCAACCTCATGGACGAAATGAAGGACAGTAAGAAGGCTGAAGAAGTCAAGGAAGGTATGCAGCCAGAGAAGGAAGATGAAGACGAAGGTGACGGTCATCATCACGAAAACGCCGAGGAAGTAGAGTATGATGAGCATGTATGGCTATCTCTCAAGAATGCGATTAAGCTCTGCCAGCCTATCGAGCAGGCAATCGCTAAGAAGGATGAGAAGCATGCCGATACTTACAAGAAAAACCTCGATGCATACACTAAGAAGCTAGAGAATCTGGACAACAAGTATGCTGAAGCTGTTAAAAATGCTAAGGTTAAGACGCTCATCTTCGGAGATCGTTTCCCATTCCGTTACATGGTAGATGACTATGGTCTGAACTACTATGCTGCATTTGTAGGCTGCTCCGCTGAGTCTGAGGCTAGCTTTGAAACAATTAGCTTCCTATCCAACAAGCTCAATCAGCTTAAGATAAAGCACGTTTTAACTATCGAGAACTCTGATCACAAGATTGCTAAGTCTGTAATCAAGAATGCCGACGGAACTAAGAGAGATATCAAGACTCTTGATTCCCTGCAGTCTATGAAGAAGGGCGACCTCAAGAAAAAGACTTACCTCAAGACGATGGAGAATAACCTCAAAGTCTTGCAGGAGGTTCTAAACAATTAGGTATTACTAGGAGAACAAATTGAACAAAATGGTAAGAGAGAGAGTAAAGACTCTTCATTTAGTATCATTTGCGAGGGGCTTGCTGTCGGGTATTCAGGCAAGCCCCTCTGTAATGGATTCGATCTGGAGATTAACAACGGGGATTATATTTGTATTGTAGGAGAAAACGGTGCTGGGAAATCGACCTTGATTAAGACCTTGGTCGGTCTGATTCCAGCGATTAACGGCAAGGTCTTGCTGCGCGGCAACGTTGATAAGAGTGATATCGGCTACCTGCCACAGCAGCGTGAGATGCAGAAGGATTTCCCAGCTTCCGTATGGGAAGTCGTGCTATCTGGATGCCTGGATAGACTTGGATTCAGACCTTTTTATGGGCATAAGGAGCGAAAGCTTGCCGCTGATGCTATCCGAGAGCTTGACCTCGAGGATATTAAGAACGAGAGCTTTCGCGAGCTTTCTGGCGGGCAGCGGCAGCGCGTGCTCCTAGCACGCGCCATCGCCGGCTCCAAGAAAGTGCTGGTTCTGGACGAGCCGATCACCGGGCTTGACCCGGTGGCCGCTGCCCATCTGTACTATCTGCTAGACAGACTAAATCAGAACGGGACAACAATCATAACCATCTCGCACGATATCAGCAAAGCGCTATCTGCGGCCAACAAGCTACTGGTAATGAGCGATAAACCTCACCTAGCTTCAGAAGCAGAGAGGAGGGAGATTCTAGATGTCTAATATTTCAGAACAGCTGCACATGTACCTTTCTCACTCCTTCGTCCTATATGCGCTGATCGTAGGCGTTTCAATCGCCCTCTGCGCAGCTATGGTCGGAGTAACACTGGTGCTTAAGAGATTTTCATTTATAGGAGACGGACTTTCCCACGTCGCATTCGGTGCGATGACAGTCGGCACTATTCTGCACGTATCGAGCAATCTATATGTGACCATGCCAGTCACTATACTCGCAGCTATACTGCTACTTCGCGGTGGCCAGAACAGTAAGGTTATGGGCGATGCCAAGCTGGCAATACTGTCAGTCGTATCACTTGCCTTCGGCTATCTGATGATGAACGTATTCTCATCATCGGCAAACGTATCGGGTGACGTATGCACTACGCTATTCGGCTCCACATCGATATTGACACTGACGACCGAAGACGTAATCCTATGCCTAGTCATCTCGGCAATAGTTATAGTTTCCTTCGTGTTTCTGTACAACAGACTTTTTGCTGTCACATTTGATGAGGAATACGCGAAAGCTACAGGCACCAAGACAGAAACATATAATTTAATCATCGCAATAATCATTGCTGTTATAATAGTACTGGGAATGAACCTGGTAGGCTCACTTTTGATATCCGCACTCATAATCTTCCCCGCCCTATCGGCGATGTGCGTATTTGGAAGCTTCAGAGCAGTAACTATCTGCTCTATAATCCTATCAATAGTTGCAGCCTTGACCGGAATGTTTATATCAATCCTAGGCGGAACTCCAGTAGGAGCAACGATTGTAACGGTGGATGCAATTATGTATCTTATATTTATACTCCTCGGCAAAGTGACTGCTAGAGGATAATTTTACAGAATGCAAAGATGATAAAATGACTAACAACAAAAAGACTAAATTAATCGTAATAATAATCACGCTGCTAGCTTTTGTAGCAGTATGTATAGGCATTACGCTTCATATCGTATCGGGCAATAGTTCCAAGGCAGATAAAAGCGTAGACATCGACCTCAGTACCATGAGTGCAACAGCAATCTACTCTGAAGTGTCTAACATGATGACAGATCCTAAGAAATACGTAGGAAAAAAACTATCAAGGTAAAGGGATACTACACCGTAAGTATCGATCCAAGTACTGGCGAGCGCTATACGTACTGCCTGATTCCGGATGCAACCGAATGTTGCCAGCAAGGGCTACTCTTCAAACTCAAGAAAGGTGAAGCTTCGAAGCTACCAGCTGAGGATAAGAAATTTGTCATATCTGGCAAATTCACACTCAAGACGCTACCTGAAGATAAGAACGCCACGTACGTAGAGCTCGAGAATGCCAAGGTATATAAAGACGGTAAGTAACGTATATAACGCATATAAAGAAAAAGGCTATAGTAAATTACAAATGTACCGACCCCCAGTTGAGATCAGAATCTAACGATTAGGAGGTCGGTACATTTTTGCTATACCATTTTTTTCACTTATTATTCATCCTGCTTCTGTAGTTCGATTTTTCTCAAGAACTTCCATCGTCCTACATAAATCCGAGCAGTGTATCAACAATCGGCACTACTATAACGAACAGAATCGTACTTAGTGTTACTACATTAGTCGAGAACTCGACATCACCATCTCCATGGCTTGCTAGAATTGGCAGCACCGCTAGAGCAGGTGCAGCCGCCTGTATAACGAACGTCTTAAATTCATCAACCGGCATATTCTTAGCTGTGAGCATAAGTATTGCAACCATAACTACAGGTCCTAATACGAAACGACCTACTAGGGTTATAATCGTATCCTTATCCAGTGTAATCGTCTTAAGGCCAGCCTTTGCAAGGACTATACCTATATAGATTAGCGACAGCGGTGTTACGATATTTCCTACATATGTAAGCGTGCTAGTAGCAAAATCTGGTACTGGAATCCTCAAAACGAGGAATACTAGAGCCACTAAGAAACCAACTAATGGCGCTGGAAGAAGCTTTTTCCAGTCGAACTTTTCTGCATTTTTATGTTTACCAGATTTACTATCGCTAGACATCAGGTAAACTCCTAAAGTCCAGGTCGAAACGGTATTAGTGATGTAGTATATGAGGAAATATGGCAAAGCCTTGTTCCCAAACAACGCTACATTGAGAGGCAAACCTATGAAAATGGTGTTGGCATTTACAAAGGTATTTATCATCGTGCCCCTGCGCCCCGGCCTTACGTGAAATGCTTTAACTGCAATAAAGGCTGCAACATATCCTAGTCCAAATGCAGCAAATGTGTAGACGAGTCCCTCAGATAGACTAACAAGTTTATCGAAGGTTAGATATTTCATTACTGACACGAAAATAGATGCCGGTAATGCAACATTCATTATTAACCGCGATAAGTTGGAGCCAAAAGACTCTCCAAACCATCCGTGATTCTGTAGAAAGTGTCCTAAGGCTATTATCGCAATAATCGGAATAATACTCTGTATAGAGGTGATTAATATCTCCATATCGCTCCTTTCTAGAGCCTAAACCCTTTTATATACAGTGAAAACCGGACATCATCCGGCTTTCACACGAATATTTTAATCTCTAATTTTAGTACTCTGGATACCACTTCATATCCTGAACAGCTTTAACCATATCCTTTTCTTCAGCACGCGCAAGCCCTTGTTTCTGAGCAGTCTTAGCAACAGCCTCAGCAACTCTAATGGATACATCCGCTACGTACTTGAACGGAGGTAGTACAGGTGCTCCAGGCTTACTCATATCTATGATGCCGCTAAGCGAATGAGCTGCAGCCCCGATCATCTCATCTGTCAGCAGGCTTGCCTCCGATGCGAGCATCCCAAGTCCTAGACCTGGATAGATTAGCGCATTATTAGCCTGCCCGATTACATAGTCAACACCCTTGTACGAAACTGTACCTGCTGGAATTCCAGTTGCTACAAAAGCCTTTCCATCAGACCAAGCGATTAGATCCTCTGCAGTTGCCTCTGCGAGCTTCGTTGGATTTGATAGAGGGAAGATCATTGGGCGCTCAGTATTCTCGCACATAGCCTCAACAACTTCCTTCGTAAAGTATTTGGCACTGTTGATGTTCCAACAAGTATTGTTGGTTTTACGGTCTTCACAACCTCAAGTAGGTCTGTCAGCTTATCTGCGTTAGGATAATCCGAACGCTTCTTAGCAAAAGGTCTCTGCTCAGGAGTCAAATCATCCATATCATCGAAGAGAAGTCCCTGCTTATCCACCATAAAGAACCTCTTGTAAGCGTCTTCCTCTGAAAGCCCCTTAGTTACCATCTCACGGAGTACACGTGAGGCAATTCCTGCACCGGCAGTTCCTCCGCCAAAGCATAGGTATACCTGGTCGGTGAGTTTCTCGCCTGTAACCGCAAGCGCTCCGAAGATTCCTCCAAGAGTTACGATACCCGTTCCCTGTATATCATCGTTAAAGGTAGGAATATCCTTACGATATTTCTCGAGAATATTTGCGGCATTTGAACGCCCGAAGTCCTCCCAGTGTAGATACAGCTTAGGGAATAGCTTTTCTGCAGTATTGACAAACTTATCGATGAAGTCATAGTAGCGGTCACCACGTACTCTCTCATGGCGATTTCCAAGATAGTTAGGGTTATTGCGAAGCGACTCACGGTTAGTTCCTGCATCGATAACCAGTGGTAGAACCGTAGCTGGATCAATTCCTGCCGCACCAGTGTACACCATTAACTTTCCAACGGAGATATCTACGCCATTAGCACCCCAATCGCCGATTCCGAGAATCTCCTCAGCATCGGTTACTACAATAAGTCTTATATCCCTACCGCCAGCTGCATTTCTAAGGGTTTCCTCAATATGCTCTGGATGATTGATGTCTAGGTAACCTGCATACTGCGGATTTACAAAGAGGTTACTGTATCCCTCGATAGTATCGGCAATAGTTGGGTCATAGACAATTGGATTGAACTCTTCTAGATGATGTGAGAAAAGATAATAGAACAGTGTGCGATTAGTATTAAATATTTCCATGAGAAAGAGTCTCTTCTCAAGATCATTAGCCTTGGTCTGAAGCTGAGCATAAGTCTCAGCAGCCTGTTCCTCGATGGTCTGAACGTAAGGTGGCAACAAGCCAATAAGGCCAAGTTCCTGACGCTCCTCTAGAGTAAATGCTGTTCCTTTATTAATAAAGGATTATTTAAAATATCATGTGCATTCATAGTCCACCTCCACTTTTTACATCTGTATTAAAATTTACTACATCATATGCCTCTAACTGTTCGCTGTAAAGCTTTTACGTAATTAAACATGAAATCCACACAAAACAAACGGAGAGCCGAACATCGTTCAGGCTCTCCGTTTTCATTCTTATTATTCGCATCAATTCAATCAGTTCGGTGCTATGCTTCCATCCGGAATGCTAACATCCACACCATTCACCGTAATTCCTTCGCTAATCGGAATCATCAGATAGCTACGACCATCGATAACCTCTGTCCTGATTCCAAATACGTGCTCTGGATCCACACTGACATTCACCTCAGGCGTCTCTATCTTAAACTGCCTGCGGTTGATGAGGTTCTCAGGGTTAAAGAATTCTTCCCCTTCAAAATACTGCTTACACGTATCATGGAACTTCTCGATTGCCTCGTCAGAGGTTCCGCTCTTCATGAGAATTTCCTCTAGCTCATTGATGTGAATCTCTGGAGCTTCATCGGATTTTGCTTCCTTAAGAAGATCTATTTTCTCACCTATCTGGCTATGAAGGGCCTTCACGATATCGATATCACATTCGTCCTTTAGCGAGTCAGCGAGTGCACTGTCAAATGCGTTCTTCTGTGTATTTGCCGCCATCGGCAGCTTGTCTAGGTTAAACACCGCCTTGAGAAAATCGCTATGAACGTCAGCCGAACTCCTCGTATAGTATAGCGCCTGATATATGTTAGTCATCCTGTCTTCAAAGGTCGGGAACATGAAGCCCATGTCCGGAGCCCCGAGTATGCTGCCCGTCGATGCGCCGCGGAAGTTTTTCTCCTCGGCAAGGTACCTGAGTGCACCCTTCGGGTCTTTTACAGGACACAGACAGCAGACGAAATACTCGAACTGATCCGTCGACTCTTCTGACCACTCGTCACTACCGCTATCCTTATATGGCACATCATAGGCATCAGCAGCCAGCAAGATAACGTAACCAGTATCTCCCATATCTACGCTATCGATAATTCTCTGGAATAAAATCTTGCGCATAGTCTCGTTGCTGAGGTGTGAAGTCCTCAGCGTCTGAAGTAGCCTATGCTCATCGCTATCCTCAACCTGCGCTGTCGAAAACTCCACATCCAGCAGGTTTCGTCCCAGTGCCCCAGATAGCACCTTCTTTAGAGTCTTCATGTACATCTCACGCTCTTCATTTTCCATGAGCATCGTCGGCGAATCCATGTACGTGATAATCTCTCGCGCAGCATTGACGTAGCAACCATAAATATGCCCAAAATTATTCATATCCGGGCTAAATCTCTTCTTAATCTCTCTAATTTCCTTGCGATTCATCTTGTCTCCTATACAAAATAGTCTTGTTTATAATTGTTGAGTACCGCCTAGCGAGTATGCGAATACTCATAATCATCTACGGTTATATTTCTTCAGAAATTTTCAGGTATTTCTTAATTTCATCTCCGATGCTTAATTAATATAGTGGATGAATATACCGGGTTTTCCACTATTAATTCCGTTCCACATATGATTTTCTGGCAATTCTTTTGATGAGCAGTTACATATCTCTATTACCATTAATCCCACATTCTCCTTATTTTTGTCATCCATAGTACAAAAACTAATCCACCCTACATATTGTTTCCCATTGTCTAGTTTAAAGATGCAATTCGCAGTAATATTTAGCGGTTGGGATTCTGGAGAGCCTGATGTTACATGGGCATCATTATTAGTACTCCGTATTTTATTTCCTTTGAATACATGTATAAGCTCTTCTGCCTTGATATCGATATCTTCTATATCCCTTTTTGCACTCTTTGAAAAAAGCTTCTTGAGACCTTCTTTATCTTTTTCATTAATGTATTTAACGACTTTTTTATTCATCGCTTTCATCTGTGCATCTTCATATGCCGTTTCTTCGCTTAGCCGTTGTTCACGACTTTTGCAGCCTTCAAGACAGAACACAGTTGATAAAATCATTAGCAGGCATAGTAATGCACATGTTAATTTTCTCATTACACCACACCTCGTTCAGCTAGTAAACAACATTTATTTCTTTGGATAGTTTTGAAGAGTATAAATGAATATTCCGTAATCATCTTTGTATGTACCACCACTAAAATCTTTTGGAGTTTTTTCACTGGAAAATGTTCTTAACTCAATCTGAATCAAACCAACTTTCTCTGGCTCATTGTCATTCTTGTCACAAAAACTAACAAACAATGTATACTCATCTCCATTGTTGAGTTTAATATTATAATCTTCATATATATGTATTGGTTGTGTGCTTACCGACCCTTCAAATCCAGAACCCTCTCCTTTTGCACTTTCAATTTTATTTCCGTTAAAAGCGCCTATAAGCTGGTCAAGTTTCCCATCTAAATCTTCTATGTGTTTTTGTGCATCCTTCGAAAAAAAGCTTCTTGAGACCTTCCTTGTCCTGTTCGTTTATACACTTGATGACTTTATTTTTTTCATCTTGTTCATCTGTTTTTCTGTATAAATCTCTTGATCTGCCATTTCATCTGTTCTGCTTTTGCAACCTGTTAGGCAGAATGTTGTTGATAAAATTATCAATAGACATATTCCAACACTTATCAAGTTTTTCATTTTATCACCTTTGCTTAATTAATCGATATAGTGGATGAATATACCCGGATTCCCACTATTAACACCATCCCACTTAAAGCCACTTGGAAGCTTATCCTCGGTGCAGGTTATCATCTCTATCATATAAAGTCCGACATTCTCTTTATTCTCATCATCCATAGAGCAAAACTGTACCCACATCACATACTTCTTACCATTGTTTAGATTAATCGTGTAACTACCGTAAATATTAATAGGTTGTGTGTTCGAATCACCACTAAACCCTGGCTCTTTTCCTTCAACACTTTTAATTTTTGCACCGTTAAATGCACTTATCAGCTCACTTATCCTATTATCTATTTCTTCTGACTCTTCTTGTGCATTCTTTGAGAATAGCGATTTTAACCCTTTCTCATCCTTGGTATTTATACATTTTGCAATTTTCTTATTAACTGCATTTATTTGCTTTTCTGCATACACAGACTGTTCTGTCATTTCATCTGTTCTGCTTTTGCATCCAGCAATACAAAATGATATTGATAAAATCAACAACAGACACAATATAGCACTTATTGATTTTTTCATTAGACGGCTCCTTTGTACATAGGAAATTTCAATGTTTCTGAGCTTCTTCCAGGGTATATACAAATATCCCATAATCATCTACAGTTGTATTTCTTCGGAAATTTTCTGGTATTTCTTCATCGGAAAAAGTAAGTAGCGATAATTGAAATAAGCCTTTTATTTTTCTTGGTTATTATCATCTATATCACATATATTTATAAATAGTATATATTCCTCACCATTACTAAGTTTTAAGTCGTAGTCTCCGTAAATGTGTAGAGGTTGCGCATCTGCAGATCCCTCAAATGCTGGCCCAAGACCTTTTGCACTTTCAATTTTATTTCTGTTAAAAGCACCTATAAGCTGGTCAAGTTTCCCATCTAAATCCTCAATATGTTTTTGTGCATCCTTCGAGAAAAGCTTCTTGAGACCCTCTTTGTCTTGTTCGTTTATACACTTGATGACCTGCTTTTTCGTTTTAGTCATCTGTTTAGTTGTATAAATCTCTTGATCTGCCATTTCATCCGTTCTGCTTTTGCAACCTGTTAGGCAGAATGCTGTTGTTAGAATCATCATAAAGCATATTGTGACACTTATCAGTTTCTTCATTTTATCACCGCTATTATAGATTAATTGATATAGTGGATGAATATGCCTGGTTTTCCACTACTAATCCCGTCCCATATAAAATCTTCTGGAAGTTCTTCTTTAGACCCATTGCAGAGCTCTATAGTTTTCAGACCGACATTTTCCTTGTTTTCATCATCTTTATCGCAGAAACTTATCCATCCTACATATCGCTTACCGTTACTTAGTTTAAATAAAAATTCACCAGTAATACTAAGTGGCTGAATAGTTAGCGATCCTGATGATCCAGGGGTATCGCTATGTACATAAATGATTTTATTATCTCCGAATAGGTTCATAAGTTCATCTATCTTGTTATCTAGGCTTTCAATCTCTCCCTGTGCACTTTTGGAAAATAACTTCTTAAGACCATTTTTGTCTTTACTATTTATACATTTAACAACATTATCCCGCATAGTCACCATTTTTTTTGTCTCATAAGACTGTTCGTTACTCAGGACTTCTTCTCGGTTTTTACAACCAGCAAGACAGAACACAGTTGATATAATAATCATTAGTAGACATAGCATAGCAAGTGTTGATTTTTTCATTGTATCCTCCAACCAATCAGCTGACTTACTTATTATTGCTGAATTCCATCTTTTTTATAGATAAATATGCCATAGTCGTCATCGTTAGTCTCAATGTAAAATTCTTCTGGTGCTGCATCCTTTGGAAATGTCATAAGTGTTATTTGATATAGTCCTTCTTTTTCTTTGTTATCATCATCTATGTCACATATATTTATCATGATCACATATTTCTCGCCATTAATAAGTTTTAAGCTGTAGTCTCCGTAAATATGCAAGGGTTGTGCATCTGCAGAGCCTTCAAAGTCCGTTCCACTTCCTTTTGCACTTTCAATTTTATTTCCGTTAAAAGCCCCTATAAGCTGGTCAAGTTTCCCATCTAAATTCTCTATGTGTTTTTGCGCATCCTTCGAGAAAAGTTTCTTTAGCCCTTCCTTATCTTTTTCATTTATGCATTTGATGACTTTATTTTTCATCTTGTTCATCTGTTTTTCTGTATAAATCTCTTGATCTGCCATTTCATCTGTTCTGCTTTTGCAACCTGTTAGGCAAAATACTGTTGATAAAATCATCAATAGACATATTCCAACACTTATAAGTTTTTTCATTTTGAGACCATTATCCTTAATTACTTGATATGATGTATAAATATGCCTGGCTTATCGTTATTAATTCCATCCCACTTAAAAATCACTTGGCAGTTTATCTTTAGTGCAATTTATCATCTCTATCATATAAAGTCCGACATTCTCTTTATTCTCATCATCCATAGAACAAAAAGTCAACCCATATCACATACTTGTCCCCATTGCTTAGGTTCAATGTGTAAAAGCCGTAAATATTAATGGGTTGTGTGTTCGAATCACCACTAAACCCTGGCTCTTTTTCCTTCAACACTTTTTAATTTTTGCACCGTTAAATGCACTTATCAGCTCACTTATCCTATTATCTATTTCTTCTGACTCTTCTTGTGCATTCTTTGAGAATAGCGATTTTAACCCTTTCTCATCCTTGGTATTTATACATTTTGCAATTTTTCTTGTTAACTGTATTTATTTGCTTTTTCTGCATAAATCTCTTGGTCAGCCATTTCATCGGTTCTGGTTTTGCAACCCGCAAGACAAAATGCTGTTGAGAGAATAATCAGTAGACACAGTATGCTACAAGTTGTTTTTTTCATAAAACTGCTCCTCATATGTCTATTGAGTGGAATTTATTTTTTTGGATAGTTTTGCAAAGTATAAACAAATACCCCATAGTCATCTTTATTACTCCTCATTCGAAACCCCTCAGGTATTTCATCTTTAGAGAAAGTAAGTAATGTTATTTTTAAACAATCCCTCTTTTTTTCTTTGTTATCATCATCTATATCACATATATTTATAAGGATTATATATTTATCCCCATTATCTATCTTAAGATGATACTTGCCATATATATGCAACGGCTGTGTCTGTTCAGAACCTTTAAATGCAGGTTCGAATCCATTTGAACTTTCAATTTTATTTCCATTAAACGCACTTATAAATTGATCAAGTTTAGAATCTAAATCCTCAATTTTTTTCTTTTGCGAATCTTTCGAGAACAGATTCTTAAGACCTTCTTTATCCTGTTCATTTACATACTTAAATATTTTATTTTTTATTTTGTTCATCTGTTTTTTTCCGTGTAAACAGACTGTTCTCCCATTTCATCTGTTCTGCTTTTGCAACCTGTTAGGCAGAATGTTGTTGATAAAATCATTAGCAGGCATAGTAATGCACATGTTAATTTTTCTCATTGCACCGCACCTCATTCAGCTATTAAACAACATTTATTTCTTTGGATAGTTTTGAAGAGTATAAATGAATATCCCATAGTCATCTCTGTATGTACCACCACTAAAATCTTTCGGTGATTCTTCTCTGGTGAATGTTCTCAATTCTATTTTAAACACACCTTCTTTATCCGTCTCTTCATCATTTTTGTCGCATAAGCTAATATATATTCGATACTTCTCTTTACTGTTAAGCACAAGGTGATATTTGCCATAGATATGCAGGGGTTGCGCATCTGCAGAACCCTCAAATGCTGGACTAAGACCTTTTGCGCTTTCAATTTTATTTCCATTAAAAGCACCTATAAGCTGGTCAAGTTTCCCATCTAAATCCTCAATGTGTTTTTGTGCGTCCTTCGAGAAAAGCTTCTTCAGACCCTCCTTGTCCTGTTCATTTATACACTTGATGACTTGCTTTTTAGTTTTATTCATCTGTTTAGTTGTATAAGTCTCTAAGTCAACCATTTCATCTGTTCTGCTTTTGCAGCCAGCAAGGCAGAATGCTGTTGTTAGAATCATCAATAGACACAGTCCAACACTTATCAGTTTCTTCATTTTGTCACCGCTATTATAGGTTAATTGATGTAGTGGATGAATATGCCTGGATTTCCACTACTAATCCCATCCCATATAAAATCTTCTGGAAGTTCTTCTTTAGACCCATTGCAGAGCTCTATAGTTTTCAGACCGACATTTTCCTTGTTTTCATCATCTTTATCGCAGAAACTTGTCCATCCTACATACTCCTTACCGTTACTTAGTTTAAATAAAAATTCACCAGTAATACTAAGTGGCTGAATAGTTAGCGATCCTGATGATCCAGGGATATCGCTATGTACATAAATGATTTTATTATCTCCGCATAAGTTCATAAGCTCATCTATCTTACCATCTAAATCTTCGATATCCTTTTGTGCACTCTTTGAAAAAAGCTTCTTGAGACCTTCTTTATCTTTTTCATTAATGTATTTAACGACTTTTTTATTCATCGCTTTCATCTGTGCATCTTCATATGCCGTTTCTTCGCTTAGCCGTTGTTCACGGCTTTTGCAGCCTTCAAGACAGAACACAGTTGATAAAATCATTAGCAGGCATAGTAATGCACATGTTAATTTTCTCATTACACCACACCTCGTTCAGCTAGTAAACAACATTTATTTCTTTGGATAGTTTTGAAGAGTATAAATGAATATCCCATATTCATCTTTGTATGCACCTCCACTAAAATCTTTTGGTGTTTTTTCTTTAGCAAACATTCTCAACTCTATTTGAAACACTCCCTTATCCTCTGGATTTTCTTCGTTCTTGTCGCAAAAGCTTATAAACAATGTGCACTTTTCTCCAGCACTGAATTTAATAGTATAATCTCCATATATAGTTATTGTTTCCTTACCATAATCATACGCCCTACTTGAACCAGCAGATTCACCTTTTGCTGAAACTATAGTCTTTCCTTTAAATGCTTCCAGCATCTCATCTATCTTGCCATCTAAATCTTCAATATCTTTTTGTGCTCTCTTTGAAAAAAGTTTCTTTAATCCCTCTTTATCATCATTTTTGATGCAACCAATGACCTTTTCTTCCATTGCATGCATCTGTTTATCTTTATATGTGGTCTCTTCATTTAACCTTTTTTCACGGCTTTTGCAGCCAGCAATGCAGAATGCTGTTGATAAAATTAACAGTAGACACAATATAGCACTTATTGATTTTTTCATTTTTTCTCACCTTTAGTAAGTCTCGTAAATTTACCCATTATAGCAAAGTTCCATCTTTTCTATAGATGAATATACCATAATCATTGTTAGTGCCTTCCATTCGAAAGTCCTCAGGAACTTCCTCACTTGAAAAAGTAAGAATAACTAGTTGATAAATACCCTCTCTATCTTTATTATCCTCATCTATATCGCAAGTATTAATAAATAGAATATACTTATCACCATTGCTAAGTTTAAGATGATATTTGCCAAAAATATGTAATGGTTGCGCCTGTGCAGATCCCTCAAAGTTTGGATCACGACCTTTTGCACTTTCTATTTTATTCCCATTGAAAGCACCTATAAGCTGGTCAAGTTTCCCATCTAAATCCTCAATGTGTTTTTGTGCATCCTTCGAGAAAAGCTTCTTGAGACCCTCCTTGTCCTGTTCATTTATACACTTGATGACTTGCTTTTTAGTTTTATTCATCTGTTTAGTTGTATAAGTCTCCAGGTCAACCATTTCATCTGTTCTGCTTTTGCAGCCAGCAAGGCAGAACGCAGTTGATAAAATCATTAGCAGGCATAGTAATGTGCATGTTAATTTTCTCATTGGTTTTATCCTTTTGTGCAAGTATAGATTTGTTTGCACATCATTTCGTAGCTCCATCTAACCTATATACAGCCACCCCGTACTCATCTTTACCTCCTTCTATTTTAAGATCTTCTGGTATCTCTTCATTAGAAAAGGTAAGCAGTATTATTCTATACAGTCCTTCTTTTTCTTTATTCTCATCATCTATGTCACATATATTTATCATAATCACATAGTTCTCACCATTACTAAGTTTTAAGTCGTAGTCTCCGTAAATGTGCAAAGGTTGCGCATCTGCAGATCCTTCAAAGTCAGTTCCACTTCCTTTTGCACTTTCTATTTTATTCCCATTGAAAGCGCCTATAAGCTGGTCAAGTTTCCCATCTAAATCCTCTATGTGTTTTTGTGCATCCTTCGAGAAAAGCTTCTTGAGACCTTCCTTATCCTGCTCGTTTATGCACTTGATGACCTGCTTTTTCATCTTATTTATTTGTTTATCTGTATGAGCCTCTAATCCTGCCATTTCATCTGTTCTGCTTTTGCAGGCTGCTAGGCAGAATCCTGTTGTTAGAATCATCAATAGACACAGTCCAACACTTATCATTTTTTTCATTTTTCACCTCTTTTACAATTTGTAGTAAAGCACTTTATTTTTTTCATCTAAACAGATTGTATTATTTTCCTCTTTACTATACTTTATATATTTTTTTATAAACGCCTCCCAGAGTTCAGGCTCTTTACTGAAGTCAATCATTCCTTCAACCCTTAGATTTTTATAATTGACATCTTGATATTCTGGATTGAATCCTGTTATCCACCACTGTGGGGCACTAGGAGTGTATTTCATTATCTGTTTTCCGGATTTATCATACAGAGATAGTTTCATTATGAGTTTGCTATCTTGATATACGAGTTTGTGATACCCACTGCCTCTGTATATTCCTGTTTCAGCACCAGCACCTAGTCCATAGTAATCACCTTTCCACATCCAGAGAACATAATCATTGCCATTACTTGAAAACTCCATTTTTTTAGGCTTCGCAGACGTAAACGACTTAAACACATAGTCATAGGTATCATTGTAACCAAAATGTCTTTGTATACAGTTTCGCCTAGCGTGATATACACCGTTAGAGTCCCTATCCATATTAAGGGTTACACCTATAGCCTGTTCTCCTATCCTTGATTTGGATAAGGCCGCTGCGTAATCACTTGCATTTGTCGATGAAAATCCTGGAATTGGAGTCTCTGCTAGTTCTCGCGATTTAGAAAATAACCAGTTCTTACCCTCTGGGTTGCCCTGCAAGATTCTAGTCCATCCGAGGAAATCGAATGTACCATCCACTACAGTTTCTACACTTGGGAATGCTCCATTTCTATCAACCATTATTAGCGGCGACGCAAGGCAGTAATTGTATGGATTCATCGCGAGAGGCTTAGTGATACTGCCAATAACGATATCTTCACCTGCAAATCTTCCTGCATCAGGCATATACTCTCTTGCTTGTGCAAAGTACGTTCCACTCACTACATCTTTGCGGTATCCTGTATAAGCGAATGGCTGTATGCTTTCTCTATCCATGCCACTTAGCTCATTACCAAATTCATCATATGCGTAGCTCTCTACGAGCGCATTATCAGCACCCACAAGGTGCATAGGTGTTCCCTGCATATCCGCAAGATAATAGTATTCTTCATCACCTTTCATAGCTAGCGGTATTGAATCTTCCCATATAAAACGCTGATTCATGCCATTTCGCTTTCTCTGAACCATATTGCTGTGCTCCTTGGAGTTGTCAACTATATACTCGGTTTCTACGTTTCCAATGAGCTCCTTTACCCTCTGCCCAGCCGCATCGTACATGTATTCTGATACGAGACCGCTACTATCTATTACTTTATCAAGCCTATTTGCTGCGCCATATACAAATCTCTTAGATGCGTTTCCATCAACACACATGCCGGTAATATTTCCACGTCTGTCGTATGTATATGTTGTTTCTGATTCTACTTCTCTCTTGGATATAAGTTGGTCTGCTTCATTGTATGAATATATAGTCTCAATACCGCCTGAGGTCTTCCTCATCCTATTGCCGAAAGCATCATACTGATACTCCCTAATCACTTTCGAGTCTCTTGCTACTTCTATCAGCTTGCCTATTGCATCGTATTTGTAGTTAAAGGAGCCGCTGTGTTCGCTTGATTCGCTTCTCTCCTTTTCTATACACGACACATTCCCTCTTATATCGTACTCATAACGCTGCCTATCTATGATTCCTTTGTCATTAGCATGAGTCAGCATCTGCAGTCTACCGATGTTATCGTATTCATAGGATGTGCTGCTGCCATTAGGCATAGTACGCCTTGCCAGTCTATTCAGATCATCGTAATGATATAAGATGGAGCTTTCTCCATCCATGATTTCAGCAAGTCTGTGTTTGTTATCATACCTATAATGTGCCGTAGAACCATCAGGGTAAGTAATGCTTGTCCTTTCACCTGATTTGCATTTTCCCTTCTACCTAAAAAACTTCCCCACTTCATCCTTGTACACGAAGTCCGTGACGCCTCCGCAGTCCTCGCACTTGGACGAGCGGCAGCCAAAGCCTTGGCCGTATTTACCAAATCCCACGCGCATTTTATCTGATCCGCAAAATGCACATATCTCATTATATCCCATCTCGCGGTTACACGCATCGCTAGAGCCTCCTCGGACATCTACCGGCAGATGCTTGCCTTCATTTGGCAGAGCCTCTGTATCTGTCTCTTTGAAACCGGAAACCACGCTATTTAGCTCATTTTCCGTCATAACCCATCTTCCATCTGCCATGTTTCTCCCGCCTCTCTATGGATTAATATGCCGTGTTGTGTTAATATAGTGCACATATTAATTTTATATTACATTTCAGAAATATCAAGGAGAACACATGCTCACAGGCAAGCAAAGAAGTTATCTAAAGGGGCTCGCGCAGAAGATCGAGCCGACTGTATATATTGGCAAGGCTGACCTCACGGAGAACATCGTCCGCTCTATCGACGAAAAATCTTACGGCGAATGAACTTGTAAAATGTCAGATTCAGGAAGGCTCACTGCTCGACCCTACCGAGGTGTGCAGCGAACTTGCGGAGACTCTTCACGCTGAATTCGTCGCAGCAATTGGGCGCCGCTTCGTGCTATATAGAAGGGCAAGAAATCCTAAGAATGTAAAAATCGAGCTGCCGAAGGCTACTCGCAAGTAGTTTTTATATATTTTTATATATTAAATATTAAAATTGATAGAAACATATATACGCACAGAAATAAAATCATAGCACTTAGCGCCCATCTTCGGGATGCTAAGTGCTTTTACATTTATAATCCGATCTCGTCAGCAATCTCACGCATAGCTTCCAGCGAAATGTCTATAAACTCATCGAAGCTAATGCCTATTTCCTCGATAGCCGCCATGTACTGTCTGTTAGCACCTGCTGCAAATCTCGTTTCCTTAAACCTCTTGTTTACCGACTTGTGCTTAACGCTCGCAATCTTCTTATCTGGGTAAATCTGCGCAACAGCCTTGCAGAATCCGCTCATTGGGTCAGCAGCAAGGAGTGCAATCTCCAGTGTGGATTTCGCGACAACGCCAGACTCAGGGTTATGTGCGCAAATAGCCTGTGCCATAACCGGCTCATCGTAGCCTTCGTCCTTTAGAATCTGCGCCGAAACCGGTCCGTGAGTGGACATGTCTGTACGCCAATCAGCCGTCTCTTCGTCTAGGTCGTGCAGCAAACCGCAGATACCCCAAAATTCTATCTCATCAGGAGCAAGCCTCTTTGCAAGCCCCCTCATTATCGCCTCAACTGCATACGAATGCGTGATGTAGTTCTCTCCCTTTACATATTTATGTAGCAGCTCATTAGCCTGCTCTCTAGTAATGCGCTCGCTCATTTTGTTTCTCCTTTTGCAAATATATTAATCTAAATTTTAACACAAACTACTTTTGTTGGCTATATAACGAGCTTGACTGATTTAATGACATACAATAAGATAGTGTGTGCGCAAATTAGCAATCACTTAGTCGTGCATAATTCGCATGCATGTAAAGATATTTAAATGGAATAAACAGAGATGGAAAAAGTAGTACATAATAAGAACAAGGGCATCTTGCTGATAGTCACTTCAGCATTTTTCTTCGCCCTCATGGGAATCTTCGTCAAGCTTTCGGGTGACCTGCCAGCTGTGGAAAAGGCATTTTTCAGAAACCTAATCGCCGCCATCATCGCTGCAATCGTACTGATCAAGGACAAGCAGCCGATACAAATCGGACGTAAAAACTACATGCCTATGTTCGTACGAGTGACTGCAGGAACTATAGGAATCCTCGGAAATTTCTATGCAGTAAGCCACATAATGGTTGCCGACGCCAGCATGCTCAATAAGCTATCGCCATTTGCAACGATTATCTTCTCGATGATTCTTCTCAGGGAAGTTCCTAAAAAGTACCAGATTTTCTGCCTAATGCTCGCCATGACTGGTGCCCTGTTCGTAATCAAGCCAGGCTTCTCGGGAAATCCTATAGGCATGGCCGCTGGTCTAATCGGCGGCGTTGGCGCAGGACTCGCATACACTATGGTACGTATGCTCGGCTCTAACGGTGTGCAGAGGGCAGTCATAGTCTTCTGCTTCTCAGCCTTCAGCTGCCTATCTATGGTACCGCTGATAGTGCTGAAATATCATGCACCGATGAGCCCATACCAGATTCTCATGCTTCTCTGCGCAGGCTTTGCTGCTGCAGGTGGTCAGTTCACAATCACTGGGGCATACCGATATGCACCAGCTAAGGAAATCTCAATCTATGATTATTCGCAGATTATCTTCACGACTTCGCTAGGATTTATGGTGTTCGGCGAAATCCCAGATATCTATAGTTTCATCGGCTATGCGATTATAATAACGGCTGGTACGATAATCTTCTTCAAGTCGAAGAATGAACATTAGGCAAATTAAAATTAGATAAGAGAATGCCGCGCTGCCCGAGTGGGTGGCGCGGCGTTTTGAATTATTATTTTATTAAATATTATATCCCCACTTCTTGAGTAGTTACATCTACCTCTTATACCTCGGCGTCTCAAGCTTAACCGGTTCTGGATTTAGTAGCACCCACTTAGTCGCCAGCTCGCACAGTCTATCTAGCGAAGCCTCATTAAAATCGCCTCTAGGACTTATACTTGAAGCCAGGCTCTTAACCTCTTCGAGTTCCGCCTCAGGCAGTGATACCCCAGTTGCTACATGCTTTACGAAATCGTCTAGCATCATACGATAATCTCGGTTCCAGTTGCAGCCGCCATTTCTATTCATCTCGTCCTGAACGCGGCCAGCAATTCTCACAACTTCCCCCCTGAAGAGTCTCTGCTGAACCATGTGATGGTATCAATAGTTCCCAGAGCTCCTCAAACTGTTCCTTCCAAGTGTGCCCTTCTACTACAATAGGGGATACACCGTCGTGGATCTTGCGAGCCTTTACTGGCTCTACATCAAATAGCTGATAAAGCTTGGCAAGTCCCATATCTATCTCATCTACGTAGTCTGGGTGGAAGCTTCCTCTATGGAATTCTACATCCTCACCAATTTTTCTCACATATTCCTTGACCGCAGGCGTCACCTCAGCTCCTGCATCTACTAGAATTTCAGCAACTTTTGCGCATTTTCCTATATCGATTCCTCGGCATGATATAAGCGCCTCCTCGAGTGGTGTTCGCTTCCATATATTATCCCTAGCATTTAGGTCAACTCCTTGCTCGACGAGCAGCTTTACATTATCTGGTACGTATCCAGATGCAGCGCTGTGAAGAGGTGTGTTTCCATAATTGTCTGGCTTAGCAACGTCACCCCCTAGTTCAAATAGCACCTTAACCACCTTCGCATTATTTCCAGCGTGAAAATTAAGCGGAGTGCGTCCGTAAGAGTTCAGTGTATTGACATCAAGCCCTTGTTCTACAAGCCAAGGTATGATTTCGGCTGGGATTCCATAGTGATGTAAAGCAGTATCGAGGTCACAGCGGCCTGCATAAGCTGTAATCTCGCATTTGTCGAATACCGCCTTTATCTCGTCAATATCACCTCTACGCAGTATCTCGTAGAAGTCGCTAGGTAACGTCTTTCTCTTTTTCTTAGCCATGAGCTCCTCCTCTTAATCTACCAGCTCAAATGAGCCAGACTTATCTACTCTAAAAGTCTTCGAGTAGAATATAGTCATCGCATCTACAAGGTGCTTCGTATCCCGTGCACCCACTGTCTCGTAGCACGAGTGCATCGCAAGCTGTGCCAGCCCTATATCGACGGTGTTAAGCGACACGTGTGCATTCGATACGTTCCCTAGTGTGCTGCCGCCTCTTGTGTCTGATCTATTTGTAAATACCTGTACCGGTATATCATCCGACTCGCAGAGGTCACGGTAAACCGCACAGCTCACGGCATCTGTCGTATAGTGCTGTGCCGCGTTGAACTTGATTACTATGCCTTTATTTATCATAGGTCTATTTATAGGATCTGCCTTCTCTGGATGATTTGGATGCACTGCATGCGCGTTATCTGCACTCACCATGAAGCTTGAAGAAACTACCCTATAGTGTCCCTCTTCATCCTTGCCTGAAGCAAGCGAGATGCGCTTTAGCACATCTTCGAGAAAAGTTGAATCTGCACCTTGTTTGGTGAGAGAACCAGTTTCTTCATTGTCGAAAACCGCTAGAACTGGGACGCTGTGCGAATTCTTCGCTGCGAGGAAGCCCTCAAGGCATCCGTACGCACACTGCAAATCATCTAGGTGTGGCGCTGATATATACTCCTCGCTGCCTCCCCATACCTTACCCTTATCTCGAACGTATAGGAATAGGTCATGCGAGAGAGTATATCTGACTCTGATACGTCAGCAGCCTCAGCTATAATTCTCATAAATGAACCCTTTGCCTCATCTGCCGAGCCGAGAACTGGGAGCATGTCAACCTGTGCGTTCCACGTCTGGCCTTTGTTAGCATCGCGGTTCATGTGAATTGCAACATTTGGAATGAGCAGCAAATCCCTATCCACGTTGACTAGTCTAACCTCGTACTTGTTACCATTTTTTACGATTATCCTGCCAGCAACGCTCATCGATCTATCGAGCCACGGAGCCATAAGCATGCCACCATAGCCTTCGACATTGAGCTTTACATATCCGTTTTCAACGATTTCAGGATTTTCCTTAACCTTGAATGCTGGTGAATCTGAATGAGCAGCGCTGATCATAAAGCCTGTAAAATCAAAAATCGGAGTCCTAAACGCAATTATGCTCGAATCATTTCTGACCACGAAGTACTTCCCGCCTTCTGAAAGCTCCCATTTTGCAGACTCTGCAAGCTCAGTATACCCTTCAGTTTCAAGCCTCGCCTTAATATTAGCTACCGCATGAAAAGCTGTCGGCGACTTATCTAGAAACGATATGAGCTCTTTATTATAATCTGTCATAGAATTCTCCCTTTGTGTATCAGTGTTTCTCGCTAGCATTTGGCGCTACGTATCCTTAGTATTACTACTAGCGCGATTTATCTATAACTTAATTTCATTACAAGCAGTATATCACAGCTTTTTTTCGAGACAACCATGCTCGTCAAAGTAATCAGTATCAGCAATCGGATTCAACACCATTTCATCTGAAAGTATAACAATTCCTTAATAATATCTTTTCATTTCGCCTACATAGTTTGTTTTGGTACGCGCATTATTTGTTCTAGATTCCCTAACTTCCTCAAAGCCCATATCATCTGAATCTAGATTTTTTTATACACTTGCCATTTTCGCGTGTTGTAGTCTCTTCATTTGATCCACATATCCATTTGAAGAATGTATAAGATAGTAACACAATCGCAATAAAACTGAAGGCATATGAAATCAGAAAATAATATATGTATGCATCTTGCATCTCGGAGAATCCCATTAACAAAAGTGCGAACACATAGCCCGGTATTAACCATAATATTCGCAGAAACTTTCGTTTATACTTTAAGTTCCAGTGAATACGTTCAATCTTTTTATCAATATTTTCTTTTTTACTATTCAATTAACCCCCCTTATATATCCAGTGTATTCACACTAGCAATACTTTTATTATTTCTATAATTTTGACGGTTTATCGAGAACAGCTGCTAAAAAGTGCATCTGATATAACTTTTTCATGCATCCTTTTTCATGTTTTCAAAAATTTTTTTATCATCTTCTAAACTCTTGCCAAACTTATTCCGTTTTTTTCAGTGGTTTCTATTAACATTGAAATTTTTTTATCTTCACATTCAATTATTATTTCTGTCATCAGTTTTACAGATTCATCTTTATAATCACCAGAATTATATTCAGATAAAAAAACAACTTAAGATAATCTCTTCGAGTTTGTTTAATATTCTTTTTAGGGTATGTAATACTCTCATTCATTAATTTAACATTATATGTGTCAGTTGATTCTTTGACCAAACTCCATTCGTCAAGATTTAGAGAACTATAATCTGAATGTAGGTCATTATCTATTTCACACATACTTATCGTTGCTTCTGCTTGGTGATTAAAAAAATCATCCTTTTTTTCTTATCTGGTTTGAGTGTTATATAATATGTGCCGGTTAGAATATTGTCTTCAGATCTCATATTCCACTCCAACCAATTTTTCTGGCACATTAAACTTCATAGCAAAAATCATCTTCAGGAAAATAATTAAGTATATAGAAATCATAACGCATATAGAAAAAAATGAATCATCTGCATTGTGATACATTTTTTTGTTTCATGTATTGATACGAAAAAAATGAAGATAACAAAAATCCAAAAACACGAAGTTTTTTGAATTTTTGTGTGCTTTTTGTTTTAATATTGCTTGCTACTTTATGTGTTTGTTCTATAGTATTGACGTAGCTATATATAATCGACTTTGGGGTCTCGCTTTTTTTCAATAAAGTTTGGCTTGTACTCATTTATGGCATTTTTCAAGAGCTGATCGGCACTCTACTCCAATGAGAGTCATCAGGGATAACGATTTTTCTTGTAAATAAAGTAGAAGCATTTTCTTCAATGATAATACACAGATAGTATTCCGGCTTAAACAAGCCGGATTCTATCTCCATGTTCACTATAGCTTGAATATCTTCCCAGGGAAGATATTGATAGTATTCTCCAAGAATAAAAAAAACTTACTAAATATACCTTTTTCTTATTATTATGCCTTTAGGGGTGATTGTGATAATAAATCCCAAATAACTTCGTCTTAGTAAAAGAAATAATAATAAAATAACAGTCTCAACGAAAAACAATTTTAGCTCTTATCTCAACCCTTTGACTTTGTATAGGGTTGGTTTGATACAAACTTACCCCAACAATAATTACAAGTATCGCAGCAACCAAAAAAATATTTTTTTATAAAGGTTTCATAGAATTCTGAATGAAATATATACCCATATTCAGTATCCATTATCGTATCTGTGTCTGTATTTGTATTTGTATTTGTACTTGTGTTAATCCTTATATTGATTTTATCTTTTTTTATATCCATTAGACCTTATTCAGTCAAAATAAAACTGCATTAACTAGTATAAAATTTTTAGTCAAAACTATTTAACAAGCTCCGAAACCATAGCCGGAATCTTTGCGAAGTCCTCTTCATCTGGGTTCCAGCAGGAGCGAACATTTCCTTCAACAACCTCAAAACCAGCCTCAGCGAGTTTAGCCTGCAGGATCTTAACCGACTCACCGCTCCAGCCGTAGCATCCGAATGCAGCAGCCTTCTTGTTCTTAAACTTAAGCGTCTTGAGGAACGACAACCACCCCGCAACGCTTGTCAAAACATCATTCACACAGGTCGGAGAACCCACGACAATAGCCTTGGACTTGAATACCTCAGTCATGATTTCGTTCTTATCCGCCTTGGCGATGTTATAGACCTTCACAACAGTATCTGGTGCCTGCTTGTGAATTTCGTCAGCGATTGCGTGTGCCAGCTTAGTCGTGCCCTCCCACATAGTATCATAGGCAACAGTAATCTGATTCTCCTGATATGCATCTGCCCAAGCAGCGTATTTCTCAACTATCTGACCAGGATTGTCACGCCATACTACACCGTGCGACGGAGCGATTATGTCAATCGGCAAGTTCAGCTTAGCGATTTCCTCAAGCTTCTTGGTTACGAACGGAGCGAAAGGATTAAGGATATTTGCAAAATACTTCATCGCTTCCTTATCAAGCAGAGCCTGATCCGCAAGGTCATTGAACATCTCCTCAACTGCAAAGTGTTGTCCGAATGCATCCATCGAGAACAGGATGTTATCACCAGTCATATATGTAGCCATGGAGTCTGGCCAGTGAAGCATCTTCATCTCCACGAAGATAAGCTGTTTGCCGTTTCCAATATCGAGACTGTCACCAGTCTTTACAACATTAAAGTTCCATCCCTGCTGTCCGTACTGACCCTCAAGGCTCTTTACACATGCCGCAGTGCAGTATAGCGGTGTGTCTGGAATCTCCTTGAGCAGCGCTGGTAGCGAGCCCGAGTGGTCCTGCTCACCGTGATTAACGATAATCGCATCAATCTTATCGAGCACGCCTTCAGCCTTCAAGTTCTCTATGAACTCATCTCTGTGAGGAAGCCACACGGTATCCACCAGAATCGTTTTCTCTTCCTCAATCAAAAATGCATTTTGGCTAGACCCATTCAAAATAGAATACTCATCGCCATGGAACATCTCGAGTTCCCAGTCCATGTATCCTACCCAGCTTACGTTACCTTTTACAAGCTTTCTCATAGTAGACTCCTTATAATCATTCTGCTCTTGGTATCAACCATTCATCTGCGCTTTATTATATCATTTTTTATACGGATTTCTCCGCTTTATGCTTTTCAGGTACATTCTCTTTGTTCTGCTCTTTCTATACATTTATAGTTTCTTTAAACGCCTTCGCTCTTTCAAATTCCTCATATAAAAGAACCCAATCGAATGAACCGTAATTGCTGCAATTGTCGCCGTAGTTATGTGTAGAACTGCCACGTCATTATGTGCAAGATTATAGCTCGCAACACTGCCAAATAGGAATATCCACAGCTGAACAACGTAATACTTTGCATCAAAGCTAAGGTGAGGCTTGCTGTACATATTATTTGCAATAACCGCCCACTGGAACATGAAATTCCCGCGTACATGAAAAGTGTGACAAAATGCACGTTCGCATCGTTGTGACTTATAAAACTCATCGATACGGTAATCATAATCAGCCCGATATAAATCGGGTAATGGCTGTACATGAGGAACATTCCGCTCGTATCCGTGTGCTCGTCGATGCTGTGGTTGAGCACGCTGAAATAATACATGAATAGACATGCGACTATTGTGAAATACAGGCTTGAACTGAGCGTAAAAGTCTTGGGTGCGAAAAATGGAGCGATTCCCATAATCATCTCTCCAAGATTTATAATTGTAAGTAGGGAGATTCTCTCAACGAGGTGCACGAAATTAATATCGGCACGCTCAAACCTCCTTCTGAAATAAATCGGCATAAGGAACGTCACGATAATCGTCGCGAGATATATGTATATGCCTGTCGCTATTGGAAAGTGGCTAGCCGCAAGCATACCGAACACTCTTACCCCCGTCACCCCGAGGAAGCCACGGATTGAAATGTGCTCTGCTTTTGTAAGCCCATGACTGTAATACTGTGCAAAGTACTGCACGAACAGCACGAATGAGAGTGATGCGATGGTCCAGCACAGGTAGTCAAAGTGGTCGTGCCAATCCTCGACAATCATGCCCGCAAACACCAGCAGGATCATCATCTTAATGAACATTATCGACAGGTTAAGGAATGAATTTTTACCATACTGATTAGTGAACACAGTCTGAAGCATCCATGCGTCAACCAGCACGAAGGTCGTGATAATAAAGGCAAAGAACGCCTCACCGCCAACAACGCCATCATGCAGATGATGAATCAGCTCAGTCGTCTTCGAAATAGCATATACGAACACTAGGTCATAAAAGAGCTCGGTAAATTCGACATTTTTGTGCTTGATAGTGGATTTAAGCATATTACTCCTTAAAAAACAAAAACCGTATAGCCTTTTTCTTAACTATACGGGTATTCCGACGTGCCGTCAATGCGCGGGGACTAGAACATTAATATTATCCAAATATCAATATTGATATTACTAGACGATTCTTTGTACTACCTTGTATTTTCCTATTAAATCGCTTTTTTTAAATTCTTTAAATGATAGTATGAGCTTAAGAAGTATTTACATCAATTATTGAAACGGAGGTGTCTCTATGTCGTCAAAAAATAACCGTCGTTATCGTAAGCCACTTAGCTTTACATTCATATTTGTTGGAATTTTACTTCTTATATTTGCCATCTTGCAGATTGCATCCAAGCCAACAGCAGATAAGGATCGCGCAACAAATGCTACAGACATCAAAGTTGTGGTGAAAACAGCTGACGATTCTAGATCATCTATCGTCAAGACTTATGAATTGGATAAATTTTCGAAGCTATCAAAATCAAAGCAGATGAAGATTATAAGTTCAACCTGCGGCAAAGTCGAAGGTGATGCTCCTAATGTTTCCCTCAAGAGTAAAGACTCTTCACATATCAAGATCCATTTTCAAGATAAGAAGTCTAAGGCGAAAACACCTGAGATTGACAGCATAATTCTCTACACAGCAGCAGGTATGCCTGTAAATCCAAAAAAGAGACAAGATATCGGGGTGCTCTACAATTACGACCATAAGACTGATGAACTGAGCATGTATCTGTCAGAATTTATCCCAGCGGATAAACTGACATTCCGCGATTCAGATAGTACCAAAACGGATGATGCTGCTAGTGAAAGCAGTAATGATTCCACTGATGAAGAAGACCTCATCTGGTTCTGTATCTTCGAAATCAAGTACTCTATCGGAAGTAAAAAATATGTGACATATACAGCGTCTTCGGTTGGGGAATAGACAGTAAAAAGCGCCATTTGGCGCTTTTTCTCTCATCTATAGATTTGAGGGTTTATCGATTACCGTCGCTTTAATTGCATCAGATACAGTTTTTTTATGGAGCTTCTTCATAGCTAAAAACTTAGGATCGGTCTCAAGGTTTTCTCCAAACCGATCTCTCTGCTCTTCTGTTTCTATTACTATACGATATATTGCTCCTTTATAATCCAAAATAATTACAGTCTTTAAATTTACATTATCGTAAGCATTCATCCTACCATAATGGCAATAATGATATTTAGTAATATTAATATCATTTCTTTGTTTAATTATATTGTGTTTATTATTCTCCGAGATTTCCTCATTATTTGCATTCTCACTCTGAGACTCTCTACATTCATCAAAATTCGACGGGTCGTAATCTGTTGCCTCATTAAAAGAGCCTTTGCCTATAGCAATTTGTGCTTTTATTTTAGGGTAAAATTCAGGGTACTTTTGGTGATCTATTATATATGCTACCTCATATGAACCTGTTGATATACCTTCTGTATTAGAATCGTTTGCATACCTCCAATATGTTGGTTTGCTAAACTTCATAACATACTTTTTATAGGGTCCAGTATACATTTTACTATAGTAATAATGATCATTATTAAAATTCTCATTTAAGGCAGGTAGAGCAGCCATCAAAATGAACGTGCACACATACCACAAAGCTATACTGTTGAAAAAAATTGTTCTTTTCCTTAACTTTTTCTACCGTTATATGTCTCTTTTCCTGATTTAAAGAGTTGGAGTAGTAAAATACAAACGGATCTTCAGATTCCTTCTCTTTAATGTAAGTCGGTTTTAATTCTTTGATAATATTTTCAAGCGCATATTCATCATCAGGCGAAAGGAATTCCATTGAAACAGTATATTCTCTTTTTACACTCTGGCAACGTCCGTTTATAGGGATAATGTATAACCAATATGTATTTTTTCTATAGATAAACCGACCTGTTACGGCAGGCATAATCTTACGAACCTGGATAATTGCATCAAGCTCCTCCCACCTAACAAGGTTGTATTTTGGTTTTCGTTTAAATATTCGAGTAACTCCTCCTGCTCTAACTGTTACACCTCGCTCATCTATTTTGATTAAATACCCACGATAACTGTCAATCATCGTAATAAGAGCTACAGCCAACAACATTTCAAATGCAGTTGTTCCTACTATTGCTGGGAGTTTCTTGCTGTGTATGGGAGTTTCACCATACATAAGCATGCCTACAGTGAATACAATCATCATCAGCACTCCCATAAGCACGAGTGTAAGGATTATACTATCCTTGGATTTAAATGTATACTCGGTAATTTGCTCATTTCTTCTTTGCCTCTATCCTTATTTTTGCTTTCTTCATGCTTTATTATGTCCTCTTTTATTTTTTTAAGTGCCACTATATCACCGTTACGGTAGCCTTCGATGCAAGAAGCTGTAAGTTTCATTTAATAATTATAGAAATCTGCAAAACCGTATAGCCTATTTATTAACTATAAGGGTATTCCGACGTGCCGTCAATGTACGGAACTAGAACATTAATATCAAACATGGTAATATCCTTTTCGCCATATCAAGCTAATAAAAATAGCCGCACTCCAAATTGAGCACAGCATGTAGCTCCTGAGCCACGGATATTATCCAAGCAGTAAGAATCCGAATATAAATCTCGTTATTGCCTTAATAAAAAGAGCTCCGGCCAATCATGGCCAGAGCCGTTTTTTTGGTGGAGGCGGTGGGATTTGAACCCACGTCCAAGAGTATTTCCGAAGGACTTTCTCCGAGCGCAGCTGATACTTTAGAATTCGCTCATGTGGCGTCACGTCAGCAGACTACACAATCACTATCCCGTTGTTCCCTTACGCTACCGGGAGCTCACGCAAGGTTTTCCTGCATAATCGACGCCAGATCCGTTACCTGCAGGTGAATACCGGTTGACGCGCGGTGCTGAACTAAGCAGCTAGTGCGAAATTGTTATTCTGTTTAGCGTTTGAATTTAACCGCCGCTTTTTACGTGGCTCGGCTCCACGGCTCGCTTATCCTTGTTCCACACTCCTGTCGAAACCTGACGCCCCCATAGCTTATACAGATTCCAAGTATGGTATTTGTATTGTATTTATCTGAATTTAGGTTAGAAGAGGAAAATCTCGATAGCTTTTAAGCTTACAGCTAGTAGCTAACAGCTCGCATCAAGGCAGCTAGCTATCGTCTAGCTAGTCACCTAGCGCCTAAATCCCCAACCAGTATTATCGCTGATTGGTCAGCGATTTGCTACCCTCATTAGCTAACCATAATCCTACTACTTGCGAAGGCTATCCCTGATAGCCCTATCCATCTTGCGATTAGCCTCCTTCTTGGCGATAGACTCACGCTTGTCGTAATTCTTCTTACCTCGGCAGAGACCGATCTCAACTTTGC
>BNJU01003023.1_pt1 | contig 43522 bp, 79 predicted proteins | sample 8539281 | NCBI WGS metagenome assembly BNJU01 (sample SAMD00202456, study PRJDB9452) | human saliva metagenome | isolation source: human saliva | place: Japan
CGTCCATATCATACCACCTATTTATGCCGCTTGAAAAGCACTTTTTTTGTCGACCGATAAACAAATGATTCCTGCAATGCAGACATTTTTATAATTTATCCCTTTTAGTCCATCCAAGCCTTTTATTCATACCATTTGTCGACCTACCCATATCTTATAGCTATATTAGGTCGACAACGTATTTTTATACCCTGTCTTCCGTCGAAGTACTATGAAATTTCCGACGTTTCAAATTTTTTTAGCAAACTATTTAATTTTATACAATTCTTTTAAACCCTTTTATTTTAAAGGCTTTTTCTGACATAAAAAAATATTTAAAAAAATTTGAAAAAAAATTTTTTTGAGTATGTTATAATCATAGTACTTCATAGTACTTTGCTTTTAGAGGTGTTTATGGCTTATTTTTTGAGAAAAGAAAAGAAGAAAAAAGGTACTTATCTTCAGATGTATGAATCATTTTGGGACAAGGATAAAAAGCAACCAAGAACAAAAAATGTAAAATCTTTTGGTTATGTTGAGGATTTGATTTCAGATGAGATTCCTGATCCTGTTAAATTTTACAGTGACTATGTAAAAGAGCAAAACGAGAACAGAACAAAGATTCTTTCTGAAGAATCCCGTCCTCGTGCATTTTCCACCCCTGTTGAACTTAATATAGGACACTTCTTACTCTACTCATTAATTGATGAGCTTGATGTTAAAGAAACTATTGATATACTTGCTTCTCAAATGCGTTTTCAGTTCTCTGTATTTGACTTAATTACACAACTTATTTATGCAAGGGTTATATCTCCATGCTCTAAGTCAAAGACAGCCTCTCATGTCTTTCCATACCTTTATGGCAGCTCTACAATCTCTGAAGACCAAGTATATGACGGGTGTTCTTTCATAGGAGAGTCTTATAAAAAGTATATTGATTTATTTAATCACTCTTATGAAAGGTATTATAAAAGGGATCTAAGCAATGTATTTTTTGATTGTACTAATTATTACTTTGAAATTGATATCCCTAGTGATGATAAGCAAAAGGGACCTTCAAAAGAGAATAGGCACTCCCCGATAATAGGGCAAGCTTTACTTTTAGATGCTGATCTCGTACCTGTCTCCATGCAAATGTATCCCGGAAATGAATCGGAAAAGCCATATATTAGAAAAGTTATTGAAGAAATGAAGCAACGACACAGCGTATCAGGCAAGACGATTCAGGTGGCTGATAAAGGACTTAATTGTGCAAGAAATATTTATGTTGCAGTCAAAGAAGCTAATGACGGCTATATATTTTCAAAATCAATACATGGTAAGAATCTAAGCGAAAAGGAAAAGAAATGGGTTCTACTTGAGAATGATACAAATGTATTTTTCAATTACACTGATGAAAGAGGTAATATATCTTTTCGTCTTAAATCATGTATTGACAGCTTTGATTACAGCTTTAAAGAGATTGATCCGGAAACAGGAAAAGAGAGTGTTACAAGGTTCTCTGTAAAAGAAAAGCGTATCGTTTCTTACAATCCTAACCTTGCAAAGAAACAAAGGCTTGAAATAATGAAAATGGTCGATAAAGCTTCAAAGTTTTCTACATACAAAAATATCGCTAAAGATGAACTTGGAGATTGTGCTAAATATTTAGACATCATAACTAAAGATAGTACAGGCAAGAAAGTAAAGCCTATAATAGATTTAAATAAATCTAAGATTGATGAAGATCTTAAATATGCAGGATATAATCTTTTAGTGACATCCGAAATAGACATGGAGCCATTACAGGTATATAAGACATACCATAGCCTATGGAAAATCGAGGAATCTTTTAGACTTACAAAATCATACCTGGATGCAAGGCCTGTTTATTTACAGAAAAAAGAAACAATCTACGGGCATTTTTTGATATGCTACCTTAGCTTGTTTCTTTTAAGAGTATTAGAAATCAAATGCTTCAAGAATAAAATAAACTCTTATGACTTGATTAACTTTATGCGTGATTTTAGGGTGGTAAATAAAGGTGATGATACATATATCAATATATCAAGAAACCAATCTGTTAACGAAAAGATTAAAAAACTGGTTGGTTTTAGTAATCTTGATGCCCTCTATTTAACCAAAGCTGAAGTCGACAATTTCTTTTCAAAAACTGCATGCTCTTGGATACCTAGAGTACTAGGTTTTTGAGAGAAACGACGGAAGTCAGGTACCACTCTATTTATGCCGCTTGAAAAGCACTTTTTTGTCGACCGATAAATAAATGATTCCTGCAATGCAGACATTTTTATAATTTATCCCTTTTTAGTCCATCCAAGCCTTTATCTATACCATTTGTCGACCTACCCATATCTTATAGCTATATTAGGTCGACAACGTATTTTATATAGTTATTTCAAGACTGCAAAGATAATGTTAAATCATAAACGGATCATCCTGCTGCAATCCAATTACGTTTTTATCAAGCCATCTTTCATTTCTGCTTTTAAATATGATTACAGAGTCTGTACTTTTTATCTATTTCCTTTTCAATTGATCCTTCAAGCTTAAATAAGTCTGCATCAGATATTTCTCCTTCAAAAACAGATTTTTGAATATGTAAAAGGTTTTGCTTACAAAGTTTAAACACCCTGTTCCATCTTTTTTGTCCGTTTCCATCTTTACATATATCGTATACAAATATTACATACATAATTACACCACATTACAAAAGCATCGTATTTTTCTCATCATACAGATGTTTTTATCATCTTATAACATTCAAGTCTTATTAAGTATCTGTAATGACTTCTCTACCAAGTTCCTTATGCATTATGGTCTGTTTCAGTCTTTTATCGTACTCCGACAATATTATTTTTAGAACCCTGTTCTGATAAAATGCAGGTAATCAAGTCCTTTCAGAAATGTTTTTCTTTTATTTTGATTTTTTTATTTAATAAAGAAAAATCAATCTGTCTGCAATAAGCGGTTTAAATATTTCAGCAATGTCAAGGCTTAGTGAAAATCTGCTCACTCCGGCTCATGTAAATAGCTTATTATAGGATTTAATGTGTCTTATATATTTCTCCCAGCACTGTCGTGTACACCAGACTGTTTATATATGAAATCAGAGTATTTACCATATTATCAGGCGGTCGCTTAACCCTGGTAGTAAAATCCGTTTCCTGATCTATGATTACATTCCATTTACTGTAATATATTTTATGAATATTACCTTCAACTCCCATCAGTTGCTGTATGTTGTCGCAACCATCTACTTCTTTCAGCAAATATGTTATCTCATTCATTGCATCCTTTACATCTTTACCACGGCCGTTATAGTAGCGAAGATTTCTATAGATATTATTACCTGCTGATTTTACAAACTCTTTTGCAAGTTCAATTCTTTTTTCTTTATCCGTATAATGTTCAACCTGTTTTACCAACAGCTTTCCGGAGACTTTCATTTCTCTCGGTACAAGACTTGACACATAAAAATCATAATAATTAAAGAAATGCACCATTATATTATTCTGTGCCAAAAAAGTGATGAGCTTGGTATTAACTGTATCTTCTCCGAAAAAATATAGTGGTTCAGTTGTCTAGACAAAAATCTAAGCATTTTATAATGAACTGATATATGTAACTGGGTAGGGGAGAAACTCCCCCCTCAGGCTGCATGATCATCCAGTAACAGGATTGGATAATAGCAGGATGCCGGTGTCTGATTATTGAGTGCTGAATGACAACGTTCAAAGTTGTATGTATGCACATATTTCCCAATAGCCTTCCTTGCTTCTCGGATATTGTTGTATTGGGTCAGATATGCTTCCTCGTACTTGAAGCTCCGGAACCATCGTTCAATCATGATATTATCAGCCCAGCGGCTTTTACCATCCATGCTTTGACGGATCTGGTTCTCTTTGAGGAAATTCATGTACTCATTGCTTGTAAACTGACAGCCCTGATCCGAATTCAGGATAATAGGTTTTGCTACCATAAACGCCTTTTTTAACGCAGTTATGACCATTCTGGTATCTAGAGTATCATCGACTTCCCAGCCAACGATACAGCGGCTGTACCAGTCGATCACAGCGGTCAGATACAGGAATCCATGCTTGATGGGGATGTATGTAATGTCGATTGACCATGCCTGATTAGGACGGTCGATAACGGCGTTTCGTAGCAGATACGGGCAGACTTTAGCCTGTTGCATACGTTTAGAAAGGTTCATTTTTGGATAGATTGGATCCATCCCCATTTCATTCATATAACGGCGCGTTTTTCCGGCGGCCAACCTGATGCCCACGCTTCTTCAGCTGAGCAGACAGCTGTCGTGCTCCCCGGGCCGGGTTATCTGTGTGTAATCGATCTATGATCGATTTGCAATCTAACTCCTCCTGAGATATGGGCGTGCCCTTGTAATACACACTGGTACGGTTGATATCAAGAAGCGCAGCTCCTGTTTTAACTGGAAGTTCTTTAGTCTTCAAAAGGGTTTGGACTAAATTTACTCTCGTAGTCAGGTCCAAGTGTTTCTTCAGATTTTTTTTTCAACCAATCCACCTGCATGGTGAGCTGGCCAACTTTTTTCGCATATTCAGCTTTTTCCTTGCGCTCTAAAGCGAGTTTTTCTTTCAGATTATCCTCTCGTGTCATCAAAAACCACGGATGCTTTATCGAGGAACTCCTTCTTCCAGTTGCGGAGAAGATTTGGCTGAATATTGTTTTCGGTTGCGATTGTATTTAAGTCTTTTTCTCCTTTGAGCAGTTCAATCACTAATTCTGATTTGAATTTGGCGGAGAAATTTCTTCTTGTTCGAGACATAATAAAAATCCTTCTTTTCTGTAGTGTTTACAGTATATCAGATTCATTAAGAAATGTCTCTTGAAGTGTCTTAAATTACGATACCATTATACTGTTAACAGGTATATCCTTTTTACCGCCTTTCCTCACGGTAAACCTCAAGGTGTTGTCTTTTCGACTTAACTCACCGTTTTGATAAATATATAGACTGTTTTTTTCATTTCCCCTCTTTCCTATATCATACACAAATCAAAGTATGCACATTTTTTTACTATATTGTTATTTAAGCATTCAGGTATATAGTCTGATTTAATTATCACCTTGATATTCTCAAGTATCTGCTCAGCTTTTTCCTCATCCTGTTCTGTAAGACTAACATCCACAGTCTTTTTTTAACAGCGGATAATCAAGTTTTGCCTCAATATTTTCCACACCATATTTCTTTAAATAATACAAGTAATATTTAAGCTGCCAAACAGAAGCATCTTCAATTCTCCTACTCTTCTTGATTTCATGAATTACCCCTGAACTCTCTGCAAAAATCTATATTTATCTCCTCATTTATCATTATATGTTTTCTTTCCAATGAGTATGTATTACTGTCTATAAATTTTCCTATCTGTACAAGCTCATTCTCATCTTCCATAGATATATCATTATGAAACAGCCAAAGCTTTCTTCTGCATACAAAATAATAATATATCATTACTCCTGTGATTTTTTCATACATCATAAAAATATACTGCCACTGCCCCTCTTTTTCTTTTTATTATCCCATACTCTTTATTATAAACTCGTGTGGAAATCATAATTTTTCTCATTATCCACCACACAATAGTCTTTTATCCTTGTCCAGTTCCATTAAACTTATGTTTAAAGTGAACTTTCTAAACTCATTTTTCAAGCGAAGTATATCTACCTCTTAGTTTCTGTTTTTTTCTGCTGTACTTTTTGTCCTTCCTATAGCTTTCTTTTTCTTCAATTTCATCAATTATTCCAATAATATTCTCCTGTTTATCTTCATATATTGACTGTGGAATAACTCTTCTGCTGATTATATTTCTAAACTCCTTAGTTACTTCTTTAGTATTCTTTGAATCAGGTATTATATATACAAGATGATCGTGCATTCTTTTATATTCAGCAAGATATTCTCTATAAATACTGCTATACATCTTGTCATATTCCTCTATCTTTTTCCTGTAAAAATAATTCTCAATCAGCCTGTTCTTATCCGCTTCGGAAAATAGCCCTGTATTATTTTTCAGTTTCCCATTCAAGCAATGCTGCCTTGCTGAGTTCATACAAGGATTTATATATAATTCCACTTGAGGTATAGGCATTATTATCACTGTACTTTATAAGCAAATTTTTCATCTATATCAAGATATACATAGGAGTTAAATTCATCTACAGACTTTTAAGCCTTTTCTGTTGCATCTTCCAAGTCTTTTGTAATAGAGAGCTCAAGTCAGATAATTCTGTAAATAAATAGTCAAAGTCGATATCAAGACTCGCTTCAACTACCTGTGAGAAATCCAAATAACTCTTTTTACATTTGCTTTCACCGTCCTTCAATATGGCATCTTCTTTTTCACTTCGATGCTGTACTGTGAACTTTGAATGTAGTAAATTCATTTCTATCTCAATATCATTTTTCTTCAAGCCATGACTTAAGTTCTCTGTAAATACTTTGTGCTTTTCTTACCGTATTTACCACAACCAAAAAGCTTCATACTTTCCTGATGGTATTTATCCTCTATAAAGGCTTTAATATCATCCATATTGATAGCACTATGTCTTGAGGCTTACTCTATGTCTTATCTTATTATTCAAAAAGTATCTTCTTTATATTCTATTTTTTTATCTATACCCTCTTGTAACAAATCTTTTTATAAAAGGCGGCAATGTCGCTGTAGTGATTGCAAACTTACCTCCCACCATATCTATAAGTTGTAAAGAATATATAAGGGTCGCCAATATATCGGGTGAGTATGCCTGTATCTCATCTATAACCATTTTTGAATAGCTGTAAGTGGCAAGCTGTAATTCATAGGAACAATATTTAAAAGCAAATCTGAATACCTGATCCGGAGTAGTTATTGTTACCGGCAGTGACATAGCACGGGTAAGTCCATAATACTCCCAAAACTTAATGCTTTCTTCAGTTTCACTGCTTACTGTAGCAGGACTTTCATCTTCTAAATATATATTTTCAAGCTCACCATGAAGCAACCCAAGATTTTCGGTATAATCATCTTTATATAAAGTATTCTTAATTCTTCTATACATTGCATTGATTGCAGTTTTTAAAGGAAGCACATAAAAACCCTTATTATTCCCTATCCACAAAAGAGAAGCCTCTGTTTTTCCCAGTCCGGTAGAACCTATCAGTATTAAATTACTGTCTGTATTCTCTTTTGCAAATCTCTGCATCTCATTCCAACCGTCTGAAAATCCCTTACCGACAAATTCATCTTTCAGCTTTTCCAATCTGCTTTCCAAATGTATATTCGGCATATCAATTTTTACTATGTGCACTTGCCGCATAATCACATTTATGTAAAAAACCTTTTACAAGTATTGACTTCTTTGAGGGATTAGTTCTAAGTTTTCTAATTACAGCCAGTTCCCTCAAGCCTATATTTTTAAAAAAATCTATCTCATCGTCTTTAAATACTTCACCGGATATGGATTTTAAATTAGCACTTATCAAATCCTGTTTTTATCTACAGTCTCAAAATTATCAACATAATTATGATGATTTAATATAGCGTATAGAATTATATTCCTATCTTCTTTGCTATATTCTTCAAGGTAGTTCTTTGCCATATAAAAAGAAAAGAATATTATGTCCTATCTCTTTGTTCTCATCCATCTTTTTCCCCGACTCAAGTCTTCGCTGAAAATAACGGATTTACTTTTTGCAAAATCATGGAATATACAAGCCTCTGTAATTAAATCAATATCCTCTATATCAACTATATCTTTTTAATTCTTCAAGTTTTAAAAGCAGATTGTTTGTATGTTCATAAATTGTCTCATTTTCTTTTTGCTTTTATATTTTTATAAATTTCTGCCAATTCATCTTTTATTTCCATCTCATACCTCCCTTTTTATGCTTAAAATGGACTTAAGCTTGTTATATTCATTTTAAGCCCTAAGTCCAAATATCAGAATAAATGAATTAAATTCACTTATAACTACGAGTGAATATTTTAATTTAAATTCACTATATACTTTCCGTCAGGATCATATATATAATTTTTGTATCTCCCCGATTCCTATAATTGAAGAAAAGAGACAGGGTATTTTTATTAAATACTCGTTTTTTTCCTTCTATTTTATAGTCCTTTGATACATAGTATATAGTACCCTTTGCAGGCTTTTTTGTACCTTCTCTTGCAAGGAAGTAATCCCCTTCTTCAGGATTTTCTATGTTTATACAATCAATATTTACATACATGGAATAGCCGTCAGATAATTCATACTCACCATCTATACCTTGGCTAAGTTCAACTTCCTTTATCTCCAAAAGTTCTATAAAGTCCTCACTTCTACCAAGTGAAACAAAATTGTTTTGATTTTCCAGTATATCCTTTAATATCTCTTCCTCAGCACTTATATGAATAACCAGTTCAACATCATATAGCACTTCCTGAGTCTGCACGCTTTTAGTCAAGGTCTTAAAATGGCTTAAAAGGCTCATCTACTTTTTGAAAAAAATCTTTCTTATAATCAGCTTTCAGCGACTTTATTTCTGAGTCTTTTTCATCTATAGCTTTTTAAGCTCAAGGCTTCATCAGATTTTTGCTTCAAGTTTACTTAGCCTATTCTTTATAAAGCTTTTTCTTCCTTCCATGCCTTCTCTTTATCATCAATTTGCTTTTTCACATCAGTTTTCAATTCAACTGCAATATTTTTATACTTATATATTCTTCCAGCTTATCTTCATCAAATATCTGTATAGTCTTTTTGTCTTTAAAAGCTGTTGCCCTGAGATTTTTAAAAGCTTCTGCGACTTTAATAAATCCTGTGTTTAATGCATCCGGATTCTGATTATATATGAGTATACTTCTATCATCTTCCAGATTATTAAGCAGTGCATGATTTTACATCAACTCCCTTTGCATATTTCTATACTTTCCCTGCACGCTTACTTTCATATCATGGTAGGATGTATAACCGCAGGCATTATGTAGAGCACCTATAATTGTTGAAAACGAAGGAAGCGGATAGGTCATGCGATTGTTGACTGTTTCCTCTCTGGTATATGAAGCTTGATTTTGTCTAAGTTTAATTCTCAATACTTTCATAATACTCGTCCACCTCTTTGCTCAAGTTTGCAAAGAATTCATCTACGGAACCTGCATTAAGTTCGGCTTCTATTTCATTCTCATTTTCGAAGTTGTAGCCTTTTAACAAAGCGGCCCTGTATCCTCTTTTAAAGCTTAGATTTTAAATCTTCTTCTATCTTCAGTTTGTTTGCTTCTATATGAACCACATTTTCAAAATAGTGAGTCTTTTTATCTCCTATACCGCCTACTACAAATATCGGCTCCGCATTGTCCATATTTCCTCTAACAACCATAGACAGATTTTTTATCGCATTAAGAAGAGCCTTTACCCTATATGCTCTTTCTGACTTTTCAGCCTTTGTATCATAGTTTTCATCAATTCCGACCTTATCCAAATCAATAGTTATACTGTATCTTTTTAAAGACTTGTCATATCTCATATTGATAAGGCATAAGCCCTGCATTTGCAGCTTTTTCCTGAATATTTATACCGTTTTCCTTAGCAAATGTCTGTGCCAGATACAGATTATTATGGAATCTTGTCTCATTTACAAACGGATAAAATGAAATGGCATCTGTAAGATAAAAAGAACTTCTTCTAATCTTTCTGTCACCTATAGTGCTCATATAACCGCCCCTCTAAGGCTCTGTTATTTGCTGCATTTATATCCTTTGATACAGCCTTTTGGTCCCACTTTTTCCATCCTGCTCAACTTTTTAAATCGTCATAAAGACCGCTCTGTACCATTATGGCATTTTTCATACTTTCTCTTGAACGAATAGCATAAGCCTTGCCGTTCTTATATACCTTCTGAACACTTCCTACATTTCCAAGTCCCTCTCCATAGTTTGAAGTCATACTTGCTACCACTGTTAAAGTTAAAAGCCTTTATTTTTCATTACTCTTTCCTCCCTCTTGAGTATCATCTTTTTCTTTTACTGCTTACAATAAAGCGAATTTATAAAATTATATGCCAAATTTTTTGTTTTGCCTCAAAGTCCTGTATCAGCTTATGCATAAATACGAAAGGTACCTCTGTATATGATGACAACTGTAACATTATCTCAATAAAGCGACCATAATCTTTTTGAAATCAATGTGTTTGCAAGTCTCTGCTGATAGCCTTTGATTTTATTTTCCTGCCTGTTTGTAATAAAATATTGTACTACCCTGTGATGCGGCAGCACTTGAGCCTTTAAACTCCGGTGTTTTTCCATATTTCCCTCCTTGTTTCATATATGATTTTATTAATGTAAATGAGACGGCTTAGACAGTAAGTATCAGGAGTATTTGAATCTGTGTTATACTCCACTTTCATCAGCCTTTCTATCAAATCATCCAGACTGAGTTCATTTAGTATACTGTTCGTTACCTCCCCCATTACATTGATATAATAATTTTCATTTACCTTCACATATCTTTTTAAAAACATTCTTCAAAGATTCTGAAAACTCACTGTCCTTTTGATATTGTTTCAAAAATTGTGATTGCATTCTGTCTTACAAACATACTCTCATAATAATCTGTTTCAGTATTTTTATTATTACTTCAACATCGTAATCTATAAAACCTGCACCTTCAGAGTAGCTGTAAAATACCGAATTCCATGTTTTTGTTCTTCAAATTTCTCTGAAAGAAAATACTCCATCTCATCATTGGCTTTTTAAAAAGATAGTCTATGGATGTATTATTATTTATAAATACGGAACTTCCGCTTCTTGAGAAAGCAAAAGGAATAAAATCAAATTCAACTTCATCGTTAAATGTTCTTGAATCCTTATCAAAACAGAATCCTATTGATTTTGTCTTTCTTCCTGTATCTACACAAAATCCAAGCAAACGACATACATCTGCACTTTCACTCCTGTATTTTGAAGTATTGATAAACTTCCTATATCCGCTTGTAGAATTACAAAATGTATTACTTTATAAGTTCAAGTCTGTTTTCATCAACCAACTGTTTAATAAGTTCAGCATTTGTACCGTCAAATTTAATACCTTTTAAAAACTTTCTTCATCACAGTATTGGCTGAAAGTTTCTCATTTACTTCTTTTTATTGCCTCTTCTGTAAACTGATCTCGATACAATCTTTTTATAAACCACATTATGATGCATCTTATCGGAAAACCATTTTTCAGCAAATAAAGATATTCCCTATCCCCCTCGAAATCTTTTTTCCATCACTACATACATCCTCAAAAATTGTAATAAAAGGTATCTCCCTTTATAATATATGGTATATTTCTGTCTTTTAAAAATCTTACCATACCGACAATAGCAGCAGAGTATCTCCAGTCCGAAGGTTCAATTCTACAGTTGTAATTGACGGAATTTTTCTTTCAAATTCTAATATGCTAATCATAATCCCCCTTAAACAACCTGTTCTACCAGCCCGAAGCCTGAATTTCTCTTTGATCCCAGTCCGGTTTTAAGTATATGATTAAGAATTCTTCTATCACCTGAGACTATAAAGTTCCCTATTATTTACAGGTATTTTAATCCCGTATACAGGTACTATAATCTTTTTCAGACTGCTTAAGTCAAACTTCAGATTGTCAATTTCTTCATCCATATACTGAATATCTTCTTTTAATTTTTTTTCCAATTCTACTGCAAAATCATCGTCTTCAACTGTCAAATATCTGTCCTTCTTATTTTCTCTGCTGTGGCATTTCAAACATATAGGAGACAAAACTTTGAATACTGCATAGTCCTCTGCTATATCCTTTTCACTTATCATCTTAATACTTTTAAGACTAATCTCATTATTATCTCCTATCGGAAAAGCCTTATTTTTTTCATCATAAGCAAGCTTGAATAATAAATCAGTGCTGTCTGTTGTTCTTCAAACTTCAAGGTCATATTTACTTCATTACCCTCAAGTTCCATTTTTCACCTTTTGAATACCCGGCTTATTAAAAGCTATTGACCACACAAAAGACTTCTTCTTTACCGCTTTGATACAGTTCATCATAGAAGTATCCGTCCATATACGATGATATTGCCTTTTTAAAAAAGCTGATAATTATCCTCCTGTAATCACTTTTTGATCACAGGGTTTTTCAATTCCAATTTTACAATATATTTCATACTCCTCCTTCTTGCAAAATAATTCCAGTCTGGAACAATTCTATGTTGATTATGTAAAGATACAATAAACTTGAAAACTTTACATTACTCCTTTTTACAATAAACTTGAAAATGGGAGTTAATTTATTTTTGATTATAACCTACTGTTTTTAAAAATGTAAATAGCTAACTAAAAAGATTTTTCAATTTCTTCTCTCCATTAGATTTTCTCCCCCATTGTACTATAATCATACTATAAAATTCAGAAAGGACATTAAAATGAATTCATTAAAATCTTTCTTATCAAAAACTTATTCGGTATGCTTATTTGCTTTTATCATTGCTCTGCCGGCGTGGTTTCTGGGGAAGAGATTTCCTATAATCGGCGGTCCGGTGATTGCGATTATTGCCGGTATGATTATTACACTTTTTTGGAATGATAAGGGCAGGGCAGGTGCCGGAATAAAGTTCACTTCAAAATATGTTTTGCAGGCGGCTGTGGTTTTTCTGGGGTTCGGACTCAATCTAAGTGTTGTACTTCAAACCGGCAGGCAGTCGCTCCCTATAATCATTTGTACGATATCCACTGCACTGATTATCGCCTTTATTTTACATAAGCTGATGAATATCCCCGGCAATATCTCAACTCTTGTGGGAGTAGGTTCTTCCATATGCGGAGGTTCCGCCATAGCGGCTACCGCACCTGTAATAAATGCAGATGATGATGAGGTGGCACAGGCAATATCCGTTATTTTCTTTTTCAATGTACTTGCCGCACTGCTCTTTCCTGTTTTCGGAAAAATGATTGGCTTTGATACTCTAAGCGGAGAGGCTTTCGGCATATTCTCAGGCACTGCGATAAATGACACTTCATCCGTTACCGCCGCAGCCTCCACTTGGGACAGTATGTGGAGCTGGGCACTCAGACTCTTGATAAGGCGGTTACGGTAAAAAGCTTACCCGAACTCTGGCAATCATTCCCATTACTTTGGTGCTTGCAATAATCAATGCAAGGAAGTCAAATGATAATAATAACGGTTTCAGCCTTAAAAGATCATTTCCGATGTTTTATCATATTTTTTTATTATCGCATCCGTTATCACCACTGTTGCTTTAAGTGCAGGTGTTCCTTCACATTCCTTTGCTCCTTTAAAGGATTTCAGTAAGTTCTGTATAATTATGGCAATGGCTGCAATCGGACTTAACAGCAATCTGATAAAGCTTTATCAAATCAGGCGGCAAGCTCTATTATACTTGGCGGAATATGTTGGATAGGCATTACGCAGTAAGTCTTATAATGCAGCATATACTTAACATATGGTAAAATTAAACCCACCCCAACACTTGACATAGAACAAAAAGCGGCTGTCATTTGACAGCCCTCTCACTCTGTACTTATACCGATTTGAATTTTTTCATCCTGTGTGAGTGTTCTTCCTGCAAGTATATTGTCTACTTCCTTTGAAACTTCGTCTTCACTCTGTCAGGTGCGACACCGTCTATTGTGGACTCGTCCACATTTATTTTGCTGCTTGTCTTTCCGTCATCGCTTGAGAGTAAAAAACATCTTTTTCCGTCAAACAAAAGCATCTTTGAAGAATCGTTTGAATTTGCCATTATCCTTGCATATATCGATTCTGATGAGACTCCGATTTTTAAATCAATTATCTTTATTGCCTGACTCTCATGTGAGTTTGCCAATATCTTACTTCCGTCTTTTAAGAACTTGAATTCGACAGGTGTTCCGCTTCCGTATTTCAGATTATCCTCTACAACCGCATTGTACTTCCATATCGAATAATTTCCGTTTCCTCCAAAAACCAACTACAGTATTTGTATCGGGATTATAAACATAATATTTCAGGTTAAGTTTTTCAAAATATATCTCATCCAATATTTCTCCGGTATTTTCCGTCCAATATATATATTTTTTGTATTTGACTTTTACGGCAATCTTTCCTCCGTCGTCACTTTCATATATAACCTTGTTGTCATCAGTATTTATATCATATCTTTTCTGAAAACTTCCTGCTTGTCAAAAACATCTTTATTATCTCGGCATCTGTAAGCAACAGTATATTTTGTCCGTCGGCAGAATATGCGGCGGACTTATACGGCTTATAAGAATCTTCCTGTGTAATAATATTTTTTCGTATATCTTCGGTATAACATCTATTATACTTCCGTCTTTTAGGCTTCTTCTTGTAACCCGGTCGTCAGTATTTGTATTCAATGTTATAAGTATCTCATGTCCGTCACCCTGATCTTTTATTTCTTTTAACGAACTTGGAAAGGCCTCATCGGGTTCTCCCTCTATAAGTACAGGTATTGTCCTTTCTTCACCATGTAGGCCTTTAAATATCTCTATATCTTTTTGACACCACTCAGACAGCGGAGTTCTTTTTGAACATATGACGACCAGATATCTGCTTTGTGCAAGCGCTTCTTCTATAGATGCGCCAAGGTCCCTTGCTGCAAGTTCTTCCCTGTCACGAAATACCCTGAAAACAGGGCTTTTTCCGTCTTTATAAAACGCCTTCGGTGCCTTAAATATCTCTATCATTTGATGAACATATTTTTGCTACGGTCTGATCCGGCTCCACATGTCTGTAACTTATAAAAGCGTCATACTTATAGCTGACTTCATTATACTCATATGATGTATTCAGCATTTCATCAGACGATGTTCTATGCTTCTTTTCTTTTTCCATTACATTCCTCTCCCAAAAACAAAGTAAACACCGATAACAAATCATACTCCGTATGGCATACATCAAACTTATCACCCGGCACTCTGTTCCAATCATCTATCAGACACGGATTGTCTTTTAGGTTCTCATCCTTTTTTCCTGCAAACAACTTTTCTATCTTGGTATCGGCATCATAATCCATTATACTTATAAGTGTATTGGGTGGGGAGCTTTGTAGTCATATCATTTGCAATGAACTTTAATAATGCATCTGTAAGTTCGTTTATACCTATCAATACTATATGCATTCTTTTTATATTTTTCATCTATCCGCTCTGCCGATATTATATCTCCCATAGAATATAACGACTCCATACTCTTTGATATACTCTTATTCACAAGACTTTCACACATGATATTTCTTAATGTCAAATCTGTCTGATTAAAATGTGTAGTATCTATTTTTGAGATCTCTTTCATAGACAATCTAATCAATGTCTCTCCCATAACGCTTCTTTTCAAATACAAGGATATGGCTTCTTAACGGCTTTATCATATTTTTTTATAAAAATAAGCCAACACTCTAATTATATATGATTAGAGTATTGACTTACAATCACGGTTTATAAATATAAACTTAATATTTTATTATTCACGATTTACAATGTCTTTTATAAACCTGTCAAATGCTTCCTGTCCTTCTTCGTCCCTTTTTATACACTCCGCACATTCAAGTACTTTTTACAAATACCTTGCTGATTTTCCGCCTGAACAATGCTGTGAATGTTTTCTTTTTCTATATTGTAGTTGCTTATCCACTCATCCACCCAGTCTGCATGCTTTTTTAACACTTCATTGCTGCGGATATCCTTACCTTCAAGTATATACTCCTCAAGCTCTTCCATCTCTCTTTTCAGTCTGGCAGGAAGTACTGCAAGTCCCATAACCTCAATCAGACCTATGTTTTCTTTCTTTATATGGTGAAGGTCTGCAGAAGGATGGTATACACCCCAAGGGCTCTTTTTCTGTAGTGATATTATTTCTAGTACAAGATCAAGTTCATACAAATCTTTATGCATCCTTGCAATAGGTGTTATGGTATTGTGAGGTGTGCCGTCAGTCTCACTGAATATAAACGCCGCCTCATCACTGTATGCTCTCCAACTTGATAAAATGTGGTCGGCCGCCTGTACTATCCTGTCAATATCCTTGCCCTGAAGTCTGATAACCGACATAGGCCATTTTACAATACCTGCATTCAAATCCTCATAACCTTTAAGTACAAATTTCCTGTCATAAGGCGCCTTTGCCATTGCAAACACATATCCGCCTCCCTGAAAATGGTCATGACTTAGTATAGAACCTCCTACTATCGGAAGGTCTGCATTTGAACCTGCAGTATAATGTGGGAAAAGCTTTACAAACTCAAGCAACTTCTTAAATACGGCTCTGTCAATTTTCATCGGCTTATGCTCTTTGTTGAAGATAATACAGTGTTCATTGTAGTACACATATGGTGAATACTGTAAAAAGTAATCCTCACCGTCCAATGCTACAGGAATCAGTCTGAGATTTTGCCTTGCAGGATGTGAGAATGTTCCGGCATATCCTTCATTCTCCATACAAAGTAAGCAACTTGGATAGCCTGACTTTTTCGCCGCTCCGGCTTTTGCAATATCTCTAGGGTCTTTTTCAGGCTTTGAAAGATTGATAGTAATATCAATAGGTCCATAGGATGTGTCAGTTACCCACTTTTCATCCCTTACTATACGGTCCACTCTTATATAGTTTGACCTCTTACTAAGCTTATAAAAATAATCGGTTGCAAGCTTGCTGTCCACACCGTATATTTCCTTAAACACTCTCCTTACTGTGGACGGCATAGGTGTCAAAAGCCCCATGATTTTTGTATCAAAGAGGTCTGTCACAGTCACACTATCATCTTCTATAATTCCCTCTTTCAGTGCAAAGTCGCACATATCTTTTAAAATATCCGCAAGCACTCTTTCTTCCTTGATTTCTTCTTCATGAAACTCCACCTGATTGAACAAATCAAGTAAACTGTTTGTCACAAATACTCTGTCATCTTCATCCACCAAATGCTCACATAAAGCATAATTCATAAGCTCATTTATAAGTTTGTTTATCATCTTGTTTCTAAAACGCTCCTTATATATTTTTAGTCTGTTAAAACATTGTACAAGAGGTTTAACACCCCTGCAAAAACCATTACCGTTATCGGATTTTTATTGTATTTTATCAAAAGTACCATGCATACAAAAAATATCACAATCATATGCAATCTTATACTCTTTATTGTCAGCATATCAAGTCCGAATGCCTGCATCAGTATCTTTCACACGGATATTGCAATCATTGCAACTACAGCCGGTCGTAAGACGGCCAGTATCGACTGCAACATAGACATCTTTTTGTACTTCATATAAAGCCATGCTATCACGGTCACAAGTATCAAAGCCGGCAATATACATCCGAAAGTCGCAGCCATTGCACCGAAGATACCTGCAATCCTTATTCCTACAAATGTGGCAGAATTTATCGCAATAGGCCCCGGTGTCATCTGTGATATTGTAATAAGGTCTCCAAACTCGGCCACACTGAGCCAGTGATGTGTATTCACAACTTCGCTCTCTATAAGCGGCATTGCGGCATAACCTCCGCCGAAACTGAACGCACCTATCTTAAGAAAGCTTATAAAAAGTTTCAGATAAATCATACAGCCTTCTTTCCGGCTTGTAATAAAGTCTTTATAACGCCTATAAGAATACACAGCAATATAATGTATATTATATTTATTTTTAAAAATACAGACTCAGCACAAAAACCGCAGCCATTATTAAAAATTTATTTTTGTTTTTCCTTTACAATATCAAATCCCATCTGAATACTGACTGAAGCTATCACGGCTCCCACACCTGCCTGCATACCGTCAAGAAGATAAGCTATAAATCTGTTTTTCTAAACAATGCATAGAACACCGAGATAAAGGATATTATAAGAAATGGCGGAATAACGGTGGCAAAAGTCGCCACCAACACTCCGATTATTCCTGCAAGCTTATATCCCACCACTATTGCACCGTTGACTGCAATAGCTCCGGGAGCTGACTGCGCAATGGCCACCAAATCAAGCATCTCTTCTTCTTCAATCCAATGACATTCATCTACAAATTTATTTTTCATCAAAGTGACTATCACATATCCGCCACCGAAGGTGAATGCACTAAATATAGCGTTGAGCTTTGTAAGAACTTTTTATTCATTGTCCTTAACTATCTTATCTATCTTTTTTTAATTCCTCATCACTAAACTCTGTATTCTTTATAGCAGCTATGTTGTCAAGCACCTGCTCGGACTTTGAGGCGCCTATCAGTACCGATGTCACAATACCGTCTTTTTAATACCCAAGCCAGAGCCATCTGTGCAAGGCTTTGCTCTCTTGACTTTGCCGTCTCGTTAAGCTCTCTTATAGCGTTTAATTTCTTTTCTGTAAGATTATCAGTCTTTAAAAATCTTCCGTCGGTTGCTATTCTGCTGTCACTCGGCACGCCGTTTAAGTATCTGTCTGTCAGAAGTCCCTGCGCAAGCGGACTGAATGAAATAATTCCCTTATTCAGCTTTTCCGCCATATCTTTAAGACCGTTGTTCTCAACAGTTCTGTCAAAGATTGAATATCTGTTTTGATTGATAATGAAAGGTACATGAAGCTCGCTAAGAATCTTTGTGGCCTGCTCCAATGTCTCACCGTCATAGTTTGATAGTCCGACATACAGTGCCTTACCGCTGTTTACTATCTGTGCCAATGCTCCACAGGTCTCTTCAAGCGGTGTGTTCTTATCCATTCTGTGGTGATAGAATATGTCCACATACTCAAGTCCCATTCTCTTTAAACTTTGGTCAATACTTGCAATAAGATATTTCCTGCTGCCGAAATCTCCGTAAGGTCCGTCCCACATAGTGTAGCCCGCCTTTGTACTGATAAGCAGCTCATCCCTGTACTTTCCCATGTCTTCTTTCAAGATAATGCCGAAATATTTTTCAGCACTTCCCGGAGCCGGACCGTAGTTGTTGGCAAGGTCAAAATGTGTGATACCGTTGTCAAACGCCGTAAATATGATTTTCTTCATATTTTCAAGATTTGAGTGATCACCGAAATTGTGCCAAAGCCCTAAAGATACAAGCGGCAACTTCAGTCCGCTGTTTCCGCAGTACGCGTATCTCATCTTCTCATATCTGTCTTCATTTGCATAATACATAAAGATCTCCTTTCAAATCAATCTTCAAATTCTTTGAACATCATTATAAAAATATTTATCATTGCAAGTGCTGCAAGAAAAATTGCCTTTTCAGCCATAAGCTTCACTGCAAAATATCCTACCGTGGTTCCCAATATAAATACCAGTATACATATATAGTAATAAAGTCCCTTTTCTATAGCGGATTTGTCCCCGTCTTTATTCCGCGATACATATTCTGGGTTCCGGTCTTTAAATTACCTGTACACATGGTGGTAGCCATAGCTGTACCCTCTTATCTTAGGAAATGTGGCAAACTGTATTCCCGATATCATAGATATTATGGAATTGGCAACCCTGTTCATTTCCTGCGGCAAAAATCCCACTAAGATAAATGCAAATATCTCAAACAGTACCAGTATCTGCCTCCAATGTATCATATTGATTCTTTCTTTTCTATACTTTATCATCTCACATATGCCCACACCTACAGCAAACGATACTATAGGTATCAGATAATTGACAGCTTCAAAAACTTGCCCTCACATACCTTAAGTGCCATCAATATAATATTTCCCGTCTCGGCATTTGCAAAAACTTTTCCACGGTTTTATATATGAATATGCATCCATAAATCCGCCTGAAAAGTGCCAAAAATATGCCGACCGCTATGGACTCTGAAATCTGCCGGTTCTTCATAGTTTTACCTCTTTATACATATCACTTTATTTTAGAACAAATTTCAAATAAATAAAAGCAATAAAAAAGTATAGCCGCAAAAGACTATACTTTTTTTGTTTAATCAAACTTGTAAATCCGTCAAGTGCTTTCTGTGCCTTCTCCTCGGAAGTACTGCTCGCTGTAATGATGGCCATAAAGTTTCCGGACTTGATATAAATCTGCTTTCTGTATACGGTGTAATTTCCGCTTGTATCCGTAGCGTTCAGTGCAATAGTCTCCTTACCGTTGAACCTTGCCTTATCGCTCTCAACGCTTACATTTACCATACCAGCAGCCTTATATTGACTTTGCAGCTTATCCACTACCTTTTCAAGCTCGGTCTCATTTTCAAAAGGTGTACCCATCTTCTCTATAACTACATTCACACTGCTGACACCCTTGCCGTTCTCACTGGTAGCATATACATCCATATATATACTACTGTCCGCCTCTTCCTGTGACATACCTGCCTGCTTAATAAAAATATCTCTCATCTGTGCGATATTGTCTCTGCTTTGCATCTTATAGCCGTTGGCAGGCGCATCAAACTTGATATTGAAGACGCTGTTGGTATATACATTGTTTTCTTTTTTTCCTCTGTAAAACTGTATATCGTCCTCCGCATGACTCTCTTCCTCAATTACCGCCGCCTGAGTTGTAGTCTCGGCTGTAGTAGGAACTTCGGTAGTCGTAGTCGCAACTGTGGTAGTCTCTGCCGCAATTGTACTTGTCGTAGTTTCACTCTTGGCACCGTTACTGCAGGCGGTCATCACCACTGTTAAAAACAATAAAGGTATAAAAATATTTTTTTTCATATCAATACTCCATGTAATATACTTTTTACATATAGTAAAATTTTTTGTATGATTGCTTTTATGATAAAATATTACAACAATGTGATTAAAAATGTAAATATTTTTAACCCGTCTTTGTTTAATTGTTAAGATACTAATGCAAAAACTTAAAATTTACCCTTTAAAAGCTTTTATTTTTGCCTTTGTAAACATAGCTAAGCAACTCTTTATACTCTGCTCATCCAAACTGTTTACGGCTATTACCGCTACATGGTCTCCGGACTTTACAAATACCTGTGTATGGTACTGTGTTACACCGCCTGAAGTTAACTGTGCATTAAGGCATGGAGCATCTTCTCCCAAGAACTTTACAGTAGAACTTTCCACCTTGATATTGTTCTCGCCTATTCCCTCATTGTCCTTCTTTATTGTAGCTATATCCTCATCTATATAAGATTTGATATCCGTGTTGTCCTTCAAAAACACCGAACATCGCTATTTTTTTGTATAACTGTCGTCATATGCATACATCTCCAATGTATCGTCACTTGACATTTCTCTCATAGCATTAAATTCTTCAGAACCTGCCATTACCATGCCGCCTGCCTTGGCATCAAACTTTATATTGAATTCATCATTGGTATATACATCACCGTTAAGTGAACCCTTTATATCGGCGGCGGCGACACTGAAGTCTCACCCACACTTTCCGTAGTGCTCTCGGTGACAGTCTCGCTACTCTCTTCGGTAGTTGCCGTCTGGCTCTCTACAGTACTTTCAGCTGTAGTCTCCGCCTTGTTTCCTTTACCGCCGCAAGCTGTAACAGACAGTGCGGACACTGTCAAAATTCCGATCATTATAAGTTTAAAATTTTTTCTCATTTTTCCTCCTGAATATAATCAACTCTTTTTTTATACAGTGGCGTCGGATTCATTTTATCTTTAGCAAAAATCCGCCTGCTTTTAAGGTGGCAAAATCCAGATATACCACTTCTCTTAAAAGGTCTCTGCAACTGTTATAAATATCTTTATAATACTTTTCTTACATCGCTGTCATCTATATCCGTTATTATAAGATATGACTTTGTACCTGTCTCATCCACTCTAAGCATCATATCTATTAAATTTATCTCGCTGTGAGCATTTCCGAATGCGACCAATCTCTTTTATAGCCGCTACTTCTTCATTATCAGGCGGATACCCCAAAAAATTTTTTTCTCCGCCCTTTGCGACCTTTTGTTTCTATTTTTGGCATCACCGAACTGACTTTGATATCCGGATGAATTCACTATATTATTGATATTTTCCGAATTCATATAAAACGACTGCGGACCGTAAGGATTGATAATAAATCCGCCTTCACCTTTTAAAAATCCCACAATATCGGGAAAGCTTTCAATAATTGTTTCCATTTTCCAATTTGTCGCTCCCATATCCGACCATTTTTCAAAGCGGTCCAGTCTGTAAATACAGGAAGTGCATTTATTCCGCCTTGAAGTTCGATACCGTAGATATCTATCTTTGTATCTTTTTTCAAAACCGTACTGCCGCTGCCTTTAAAATCTTCAGACATTCTCACAGGCAACAGATAATGTGACATTACCATCTCTCGGAAAAACAGATTTATAAAGTCTTCATCATTGTAGTTATTATCATATTCGTATAAAAGACCGAGTATATAAGGATTTTCTACAGCCTTGTTCACATCGGATTCTATTTGAAAGTCTATATTTGTAATCAAGGCGTATTTAAAATCATCACCCTTATCTATACTTTCAAACCCTATATTTGCATATGCATCCGTAACAGATTCGCAATCATTGCCTGCACTGTCTATAAGCCTTGCTATCTTTAGATGAGATACTTTTCCGTCTTTAAACAGTACGGTAACATCCTCTTTTTTTACAGTACCGTAAACATCACCTTCAAGCAGTATACTTCCCTCGTCTTTACTGCCCTTTACCAACATGGTAAATCTGCCCTTAACCGGTTTGATTTCTTTATTATCATCAACACTTTTTTCAGATGAAAAAGCATCTTTTATCTTATCCCAAAACATATATACTCCAAAGTTACTTCGCTTTTGTAAAGGCGTTCAAGCAGTCTTTAACAACTTTTTCATCTTTAGCATTTATAACTATAACGGATACATCCTTTCCGGACTCTAAAAATACCTCTGTATGATACTGTGTTACACCGTTTGCAGTCAACATTTGCATTTATACAAGGAGCATCCTGACCCAAAAATTTTATAGTGGTACTTTCCGCCTTAATATCTCCTGCACCCTCATTATCCTTATTAATTCTTGCTATATTTCCGTCAATATAGGCCTTTAAATCCGAGGTTATATTTACAAGTCCGAACAGTACCGAGCTGCTGTTTGCAGTGTCATGTGCATACATCTTTAATGTATCATCATGTGTCTTTTTTTGCATATCGCTAAGGTCCTCGGTACTTACCATCTCCATATTTACAGCTTTTAGCATCAAACTTTATATTAAATACTTTATTGGTATATACACTGCCGTCATATGTACCGTTCAAATCTTCATTGTTTGCGCGCTCAGCGGTACTTTCTACAGTACTTGCAACCGGACTCTCCGTCTTACTTTCAGCTTTACTCTCGGTCTTGTTACCTTTACAAGCAGTTATGGAAAGTGCAGACAAAAACCACAACGCCTGCCATTATAAGTTTAAAATTTTTCTTCATCTTTCTCCTTTATATAATAATTTACTCAGCCTTTGTAAATGCGCCAAGGCAATTATCAATACTCTGTGCATCTTGTGAATTTACTTCTATTACAGCCACATGGTTATCAGACTGTAAAAATACTTTTGTACGATAATATGTCACACTTCCGAAGTCAGCTCCGCGTGAAGAGACTCCACATCCTCACCGAGGAAATTTATCTTAGAGCTTTCCACTTTAACATTCTCATCACCAAGACCTTTATTTTCCTCTTTTATTGTAGCACTATCTTCATCTATGTACGACTTTACATCGGTACCGTCATCCAGGACTGTAAAATTCACCCTGCTTCCCGAATCTCTGCTTTTTGCCTCCATCTTTAACGAGTAATCATTGTGGCTGATACTCATAGCATTAATCTCTGCTGCACTGGTCATCTCCATATTTGCAGCTTTTGCATCAAACTTAATATTAAATATACTGTTGGTATACACTTCTCCGTCGAGTTTACCGTCAAGCTCAGTATTCTTTCTGTCATCTGCAAAAGACTTCACCACTATATCCTTATCCGCCTGTGTACTCTCTTTTGCTTTATCTTTACGGGCGCAAGCCGTTATATAAAAGCACAGACAACACTGCAACACCCATAATTATAAGTTTAAAATTTTTTTCTTCATTTTTCCTCCTATATCCGGAATATACTTTTGTCTTAGTATACCACATAATTTTTCATTTTATTTACTGATATTGCTGAAATAAATCAAGTCCTTTCTGTGCCTCTTTTTCGTCCTTACCGCTTGATACTATAATCATCATGTAATGATCCTTTACTACAAAGAGATATTTCTGACACTGTTTTTCCAACCGTTGTATCAACGTAAATATCCAAACATGATAATTCATTACCGAGAAAAATGTGCATCCTGAAAAACAAAGTGATGAAGCAACAGCTATCATTCCTAATTTTAAAAACTCTATTCATAGTCTCCTCCAAGTATATTATTCTGCAATTGTAAACATCTTAAATGCATTTTTACAAAAGCTTTCATCGCTCCCCATTGCACCTATGGTTGCCGTATATTTTTCCATAAGGTATGATGAGGTATTTTTTCATAATATTTGCTGCCGTTATCTTTAGTCTCCACCTTACTTAGACATAACAGTTCCTTACCGTTAAAGTTAATCTTTTTCTTTTTCGTTCTACATGTGCATTTTCGCCCTTATCAAAATATGAATCCTCACGGCATCCACTTTTGATAAGTCCACATCACCGTCCAACAAAACAAGAACCGTATTGTCAAATGTTACATCATGTGCAACCATATCAAGCACAGGCTTACCTTTTATCTACATAATATTTTTTTATCTTCTTCAGACACTATACCTGACGGCCTTCCGAGAAGCTCCATTTCATAATCCGATGCAAATACCATATGTTTACCTGTAATATCAATTTTTATATTAAGCGCACTGTTTGTATACACATTTCCATCTGTTACGCCTGCACAAAAATCTCCTGTTGATACTTTATCTTCTTTACTTTCTTCAACACTGCTTTCTGCGGTACTGCTTTCCTCATTACTGCTTTCTTCTGTAGTTTCTTCAATACTTCCTTTAGTTTCTTTACTGCTTTCTTCCTGTCTTTTTTTCTTCTGTCTCTTCTTTCAGACTTACTTTCTCTTGTTTCATCTTCTTTAGGTGAGTTCTTTGCTTTTTCAAAATCCGACTTGTCAGGTTTTTCAAATATATCCAGTAAACTCTGTGCATCATCGGCATCGTATGCGGATACATCTATAGTCACTATATAATCTCCGTATTTTAAAAACAGCTGCTTCTCATAAAACATCGTATCCCTGACACCGTCATGTTCCCATACAGACTTTTATTTCAATACCCGGTATTTTTCTTACCTGCAACCTTTCCGTCTGTAAGATTAACATATGACTTTTCCATCATGTCAAATTCTTCCTCATCCTCTTTAAACATATCCTCATAATCACGTATTTGGTCAAATATATAATTGTTTAAAGTCTTAGAGTCCGGAGCCTTTCTTATCGTGATACTGACACTTCTTAGGCCGTCCGTATCACTTGCTCCCATATCGCTGATTACTGCACCGTCAGCTATCTTTTCTTTTACCTCATCCATGTCGGTTCTGTCATATACTGCGTCGTCATTTTCTCCGATAAGACCTTCCTCATAATATATATCCATATCGTGGGACTTCGCGTCAAACTTCAAATCAAGCATCTTACTAAGATACATCATCACTTATCTCACCTAATGAAAGCTCAAATTTATCTTTCTTTTTCTTTTCTTTTGTATCTTCAACAGATACGCTCTCATTACTTTTACCTTCATTACTCTCACCTTTATTACATCCTGCCACGGACAGCATAGATACAAGTAATATACTGCTTATAATCCCGTTTAAATTTCTTCCCATAGTTCCCCTTTTTATATTTTTAATTATTCCTCAAGCTTTGTAAACATATCTATGCATTCACTTGCCTTTTCTTCACTTTCTGCATATGATGTTATCTCTGCTACATAATTTCCGACTTTTAAAAATACTATCTTTTGATACATAGTCTCTCCGTTTTCAGTTGCACTGACTGTTACATAAGGCATAGTTTCACCCAAAAACTCTCCGCTACCTTTTTGTGTTTCAACTTCCATACCCATACGCTGTATACCCTCTTTTATTCCTACAACAGCTCTATTTGCATAAGTATCGGTATCTTTTATATTTTCTTCCTTCTTTATCATTACACTTACAGATCCTTTTTCACCTTTAGCATACATATCAGAAAATTTTTTACCCGTATCAAGATATTCTTTTACTGCTGTAATATCCGATTCTTCTTTTCCTGTATCATAAAAGTTTTTATTTGCCTCTTCTTTACTTACAAATGTCATATTATTTGACTTTGCGTCAAACTTTAATCCGAACATCTTATTTGTATATACATCACTGTCTATCTCACCTATTTGGAGTTCAGCATCTTCACCGGAAGTTTCCACACTTTCAGCGGTGATTTTTGTTTCACTTGAATTAGCCTTTGTCTCTGCACTTTCTATTTCTTCCTTATCGTCCAATATTTCAATTGAATCAAAACCTGTTTGTGGAGCAGCTGCATAAGTCCCGCCTGAAAGAATAACCATTATATATTCTCCCCTTCTTATAAAAGCCAGTTTCTGATATACTTTTGAATCTTTTTCCATTTATTGTGTATCTTATACCTTTAACTTCTTTTTCCAAGCACATTTATGGTTGTTTTTACTTGCACCCAAATCCGAATCAAATTTTGTCAATTGTTTCTCCAAAAAGTATCAAGGTCGGAATCAGACTTAAAAAGCATCATTGCAACAGCTCTTTTATTTTTTTCTTGTAGTTGCATACATATCTACAAATGTATCACCTTTATCTAAAACTGCTTTTTATTGAATCAATATTTGTTCTGTCCGAATCATTATATCCGAACTGCTTTTTTAATTGAATCATCACTCTCAAAATTATAATTGTTTTCTATTCCGTTAACCTTTATATTAAACATCTTATTGGTGTATACACCATTTTCTATCTTTCCAACAGCAAAAATCTTTTATAAGAATCTAAATCTACCACATAATTTGACTCCACTTTTTTGTGTGGCTTCTACTTTCGGTTCCAAATCTTCACTGTTTTTCTTTCCACAAGCGTTCATAGATAACATAGATATAACCATTAATCCCATAACAGAAACTTTAAACACTTTTCTTCATAAGCTCCTCCTTGATGTACAAAGTCTGATAAAATTTTTATATTGATAAAATATATTTTACTAAAATTATAATCTTCATTAACACAAAAATATATTATGCATAGTAACGAAAATACGTCATTGTTTTTTTATAAGATATTACTATAGCATTATTTTAAGCACAGCTTATTATATAAAAATTTGATTTTTAAACACAAAAAAGGCACACTCTGTTTCCAAAGTGTGCCTATAAGCTTTATTATAAAGTTTTATTACATCATTCCCATTCCGCCGCCTGCAGGCATTGCAGGTGCATCTTCCTTAATATTAGCAACTGCCGACTCTGTTGTAAGGAGTGTAGATGCTACCGAGTTTGCATTCTGAAGTGCGGATCTTGTAACCTTTGCAGGGTCCAAGATACCTGACTTAACCATATCCACATACTCTTCTCTGTAAGCATCGAAGCCTACACCTACACTTGACTCTCTTACCTTGTTTACAACAACGCTTCCTTCAAGTCCCGCATTCTCAACTATTCTGAAAAGCGGTGCCTCAAGTGCCTTAAGAATAATCTTTGCACCTGTTCTCTCATCACCTTCAAGAGTAGCTACAAGCTTTGCAACTTCCTTGCTTGCGTGGATGTAAGCTGAACCGCCTCCTGCAATGATACCTTCCTCAACAGCAGCTCTTGTAGCGTTGAGTGCGTCTTCCATACGAAGCTTTGCTTCCTTCATCTCAGTCTCTGTAGCCGCACCGACTCTGATAACCGCAACACCGCCTGAAAGCTTTGCAAGTCTCTCCTGCAGTTTCTCCTTATCAAAATCGGATGTAGTCTCTGACAGCTGTGCTTTAATCTGAGCAACTCTCTTTTCGATATCGGCCTTTGCACCCTGTCCGTCAACGATTACAGTGTTCTCTTTCTGAACCTTAACACTCTTTGCTCTACCAAGGCTTGCAAGTGTAGCATCCTTAAGCTCAAGTCCAAGTTCCTCACTGATTACAGTACCGCCTGTAAGAACAGCGATATCCTTAAGCATATCTTTTCTTCTGTCACCATATCCCGGAGCCTTTACAGCTACGACATTGAATGTTCCTCTAAGCTTATTTACTATAAGTGTTGTAAGAGCCTCACCCTCTACATCCTCAGCTATAATAAGAAGCTTCTGTCCTGATTTAACAAGCTCCTCAAGAAGAGGTAAAATATCCTGAATATTTGAAATCTTCTTATCTGTAATAAGTATATACGGATCATCAAGATTTGCTTCCATCTTCTCCATATCTGTACACATGTATGCGGAAACATAACCTCTGTCAAACTGCATACCTTCTACAAGGTCAAGCTCAGTCTTCATTGTCTTTGACTCTTCGATAGTGATAACACCCTCATTGGTCACCTTCTCCATAGCATCCGCTACAAGGCTTCCAACCTCATCATCACTTGCAGAAATAGCTGCAACTCTCGCAATCTGCTCTTTGCCCTTTATAGGCTCGCTCATCTTTGCAATAGCCTCTACAGCTGCATCTGTAGCCTTCTTCATTCCCTTACGTAAAACTATAGGGTTTGCACCTGCTAAAGGTTTTTCATTCCCTCATTTATCATTGCCTGTGCAAGAACTGTAGCTGTAGTTGTACCGTCACCTGCCACATCATTTGTCTTTGTAGCAACTTCCTTTACAAGCTGTGCACCCATGTTCTCAAATGCATCTTCAAGCTCTATTTCCTTTGCAATTGTAACACCGTCATTTGTAATAAGCGGTGTACCGAATGATTTATCAAGTACTACATTTCTTCCCTAGGTCCCAATGTAACTCTTACTGTATCAGCCAGCTTATTTACACTGGCTTCAATGCTTTTTCTGGCTTCTACGCCATATTTAATATCCTTAGCCATAGTATCTCTCCTTTAATTTTATATATTATGTATTATTCTATTACCGCCAAAAATATCATTCTGCTTAACAACGATATATTCTTCCTTGTCAAGCTCCACCTCTGTACGGCATACTTTGAATAAATTACCTTATCTCCGACTTTAACCTGCATCTTTATTTCTTTTCCGTCTACAACTCCGCCCGGACCTACAGCAACAACCTCTGCCTGTGAAGGCTTTTTCCTTTGCCTGTCCCGGAAGTACTATACGGATGCGGTTGTCTCTTCAGCAACCAATTGCTTTAAAAACTACTCTATCAAATAAAAGGTACCAACTTCATTTTGTATTCCTCCTAATAGTTATATAATCAACTATGTAAGTTTATACCACTTTTTATTAGCAGTGTCAAGGCTTGAGTGCTAATTTTTCTAAATAATTTAAAAAAACAGCCACAACTTTTAACAGTTAATGGCTGATTTATAACGATTATTATTTAAAAAAACTTATCATATATTCCAAATACAAATATGAATAAAACAATTATCGGAAGTATATATGTAAGGTAGAATCTCATCCAGTTCTTCATCTTAAGACCTTCACCCTTATTACACTCCTTCATATAATTGTCCCATCCCCATCCGTATCTGCTTACACAAAACAAAAGATATACCAAAGATCCGAGAGGCAATATTATATTACTTACAAGGAAATCTTCCAGATCAAGTATGCTTCCTCCAAAAGGCTTTAACCATCCGAAGCTCAGATATTGAATCCGAATACACATGGAAGTGAAAGTAATATTATAATAATCATATTGAAAAGGCTCACCTGTTTTCTTGACTTCTTTGTAAGGTCCATACCGCAGGAAACTATATTTTCAAATACTGCAAGTACGGTAGAGAATGCTGCAAATGACATAAATATAAAGAAGAAACTTCCCCAAAGTCTTCCAAGCGGCATCTTATTGAAGATGTTCGGTAATGTGATAAATATAAGTGCCGGACCTGATGTCTGATCCACACCATATGTAAATGTGGCAGGGAAAATAATAAGTCCTGACACTATAGCTACGAAAGTATCAAGTATAACTATTGTCACAGACTCTCCAAGCATACTTCTGTCATTGCTTATATAACTTCCGAATATAAGCATTGCACCTATTCCAAGGCTTAATGTAAAGAACGCCTGATTCATTGCACCTGTGATTACATTTCCGATACCTGTTTCTTCTATTCTGCTTATGTTCGGTATAAGATAATATTTAAGTCCTTCTGCGGCTCCCTTTAAGAAGAATGAATTTATTGCAAGTATTATCATTACCACAAGAAGTGTAACCATAACTATCTTTGTGATATTCTCAAGCCCCGCTTCAAGTCCTCTTGATACTATAAACATTCCAACTACGACTACAACAACCATCCAAAATATCATTATGCCCGGCTGTGTAAGCATGGTATTGAATACATCCAAAACACCGTCGGAATCAAGTCCTTCAAATCTGCCTGTTACAGTCAGGTAAAAATAATGAAGCATCCATCCTGTTACAGTGGTATAAAACATCATCAAAAGATAATTACCTATAAATGCCACTATTCCGTGTATATGCCATTTACTTCCTACAGGTTCCAACTTTTGGTATGCAAGCACCGGACTTTTTCTTGCGGCTCTTCCTACAGAAAACTCCATTGTCATTATAGGCAGACCGAGCATTACCAAAAATATCAGATACAGCAGCACAAATGCACCGCCTCCGCCTTTTCCTGTCATGTACGGAAACTTCCATACATTACCGATACCTATCGCACATCCGGCTGAAATGAGTATAAACCCGAGCCTGGACTTTAACCTTTCTCTTTCCAAAATATCCTCCTAATAAACCTTTGATATTTTTGAGGATTGCGATAACAATCAGTGCGAAACAATCGGCACCATAGAAAACGCTTTACCCCAATAACTTGTTAAATCAAATGTAAAACATTATAGCATATTTCATAAAAGAATTCTATGTTATGCATTAAAACATTCTTTAATCAGGTTGTATTTGTTTCATCGTATTAACATACTGTCATATGTAGTCATTTTACTTGATGATAATTGTAAATCCTCTTTTTATCTAACCTGAATCGGATAAATATAAAATAATACAGAATATTATAGGTGATGTCCCACTAGTTTCATCTTAACCTTCTTCTTCACACTAATTGGCAATCTTCCAAATAGTTGCTTTATTTTTCATGCTTATCAAGGTTTTATATAAACCGCCCTGCTTCATCAGTTCTTCATGATTTCCTCGTTGTTCTATTTTTCCGTTATTTAAAACCAAAATCTGATCGGCGTTTCGTATGGTAGAAAGCCTGTGAGCAATCATAATAATGGTCTTGTTCTTTGTCAGTTCTTCAATGGCAGCCTTTAGCTTATCTTCATTTTCCGGATCAATATTTGCTGTAGCTTCGTCAAAAATGACAATCGGGGCATCTTTTAACATAGCTCTGGCAATGGAAATTCTCTGTTTTTGTCCTCCTGAAAGAGTGGCTCCGCCTTCTCCAATCAACGTATCGTAACCATTTGGCAAGGCTTCTATAAAATCATGACACATCGCCTTTTTAGCAGCTTCTATGACTTCTTCTCTTGTGGCACTTGGCACACCGAACTTGATATTATTTTCAATCGTATCTTCAAAGAGATAGACATTCTGGAATACCATAGCAATATGACTCATCAGATGGGGCAGAGTATACTCTTTGATGTTCTTCCCACCTATTAAGATTTCTCCTGCATTTACATCCCAAAATCTTGCAATCAGATTACAAAAGGTCGTCTTTCCGCTTCCTGACGGACCGACAATGGCGGTCATGGTGTTCTTCTTCATCTCACAGGAAATATGATCTAAAATTGTCTTTTCATCATAAGCGAAAGAAACATCTTTAAATTCAATATCCGGGTGACGGATTGGGCTTGTTTCAGCTCCTTCTTTTATTTCAGGAATCTTTTCCATATATTTCAAGCTGTCGATGGAGTTCTCTGCAATTCTCAGTATCGCCATAGAGCTTCCTGCCGCCTTGATTCCCTCAAAGATAATAAAGCCGGCAATCATAGACATAATCGCATCTGCCAAAAGCATATCTCCTTCAATGTAATACTTGGCAGATAAAATAATAATAGCGGCAATACTGATTCCAAGAACAATTCGCTGTAAAGGCGATATATGGCGTCATGGTTTTTTCCAGTTTCATTGTAATATTGCAGTTTTCTTCAAACGCATTACTCAGTTCTTTATTATTCTTACCGCCTAAATTGTATGATTTAATCACCTGCATTCCTTGTACGGTTTCCAGTACCTGTTTTGTCAAATGTGTTTGAGCAATACCTATTTCGCTTGCATTTTCTCTTGACTTTTTTTCCATAAAATAAGTGACAATAAAAAATGCAAGGATACCCAAAAATGCGGTAATTCCTACCATTATGTGCAAATAAAATAAGGCTAAGGCAAAGACGAAAGTATTGAGTAATCCGCCTAAAACAAGCACAAGCAGCATCGGTACCTGCATTTCAATCTGGCTGAGAGTGGTGGTACTCATTGTTGTAATCTTTCCTAAGCTGAATTCACTGAAAAATCCCATCGGTACTTTTTTTAGCTTGTTTCCAATACAAATTCTTTTATCTGCCGCCATAAAATAGCCGGCGTGCGTTTGCTCCAGTTGAGAAACATATTGTGTGATAATCTTTCCGACTAAGCTGACAAGAAGAATCCCTAAGACAATGGCTATATCCTTCACGGAAAGAGTTTCGTCAAATATTTTAACGAGAACATAATACACACCGCCCATTTGCATTGCATTAAATGCCGCACAAAGGAAGCCGACAATAATGGACTTTTGTATATTCGGCTGTTCCTTTTCCGCAAAGTTCCATATTTTCTTAAATACTGTAATCATAACGCTCCTCCTTTCCCGCAGCTTTCCATAAAGAGGAATAGACTTTTGACATTTCTAAAAGTTCCTCATGCTGTCCACAACTTTCAATCTTTCCGTTTTCGACCACAAATATTTTATCAGCATTAACAACGGTTCTAAGCCTATGTGCAATTAAAATCAATGTTTTTCCTTTCACCAAATTGCTGATGGCTTCCTGAACGATGCTCTCATTTTCGGTATCCATATAGGAGGTTGCTTCATCTAAAATGACAATCGGTGCATTTTTCAGCATGGCTCTTGCGATAGAAATTCGTTGCTTTTCTCCTCCTGACAAATGTCCTCCGCCTTCTCCCACAATCGTGTCATACCCGGCGGATAACCCTCGGATAAATTCATCACAACCGGATAATTTTGCCATTTCCTCTACTTCCTTATCACTTGCCGACGGTTTTCCGATTCTTATATTTTCTCTGACAGACATATCAAATAGATAATTGTCCTGTGATACATAAGAGATGGTTTCGGATAACTGTTCTAGCGGGAATCTCTTTGATGTTTTTTCCCCCGATACTTACTTCTCGCATCTGCATTCCAAAACCTGCGATCAGCTTCTGTAATGGTTGACTTTCCGCCTCCTGACGGACCGACAAATGCCGTTACCTGATTTTCCCCAATCGTCAAACTGACCCCTTCTAATACTTTCTTATCTTCCGAATAGGAAAAATCCACATTTTTCAGTTCAATATCACTACCGGATAACGAAACATTCTCTTTACCATGCTCAAGATCAGGGGCATCTAAAATCAATCCGATTTCCTTTGTAGTCGTTCCTATTCTGGACAAATCATCCATATAATTGGTCGCCGTCAATATATTTTCCACCGTTCCAAAAGAAAGTACAATGATGGTTATAAAAGTCGCTATTGTTAAGGAACCATTTAAATAGAAATAAACTCCTAACGGCAGGATTGTAAGCAAGGACATGGGTGAAATTTTTCTGTATGCAGATACACCGATCATCGTTTCTTTCATCCAATGATAATAAAATGCCGCATTTTCATGGACTGCTTCACTGTATTTCTGATAGGAAGTTTCGCTTTGATTGAACATCTTGATGACCTCAATTCCTCCGATATATTCCACCACTGCGTTATTCATTTTCTGATTGATTTCCACCGATTGCTGATACTTTTTCCCATAAGATGCCATCACCGATTTCATACAGAACATTCCAATCACAAGAGGAATCAAGGAAACAATTGCCAATCTCCAATCCAAAATAAACATATAAATCAGCAAGAGAATCGGACCGATGATATTTGCAGTCATTTCAGGAATAATATGTGCTAAGATCGTTTCCATGGAATCCACCTGATCCACAATAATATTCTTGAGCTTACCGGAAGGAATATTCATGACATTCCCAAGGGGCATCCGAAACAGTTTTTTAGAAATTTCTTCCCTTATCTTTTTTAAGGAATAAAACGTTGCCTGATGCGATATGGAGGTGGAAGCCGCCGCAAAGATTTCTTTCAAGACCATTGCGGCTAATACCATAAGACCGTATTGCAAATAAAATCCGAATTCTGTGTTTTTTCCAATCAGTCCTACAATCATTTTTGCTAATACGATATATGCGGCAAGACCGGATACCACTCCTAAAACTGCCAATAGAACGGATTGAATGTAAGTGTTCTTATATTCTTTTACATACTGTTTGATTAAATTCATAATCCAAATCCTCCTCTTATACCAAAAATTTTTATCTTATGGGCGCAAATAAGAAATCTGATATTTTACCTTCATTTCCTTTTACAGGTAGCTTTTTATAAGTCTTGTCATCAAGCATCAACACCGTATTGCACACTTCAAAGAGAAGTTCTAAATCATGGGTAATAATGACCACCGGTCTCTTGGCGGCATATTTCCTTATCATAGCTCCTATTTCTTTCATTCTCTTATAATCAAGCCCTGAAGTCGGCTCGTCCAATATAATGATTTTTCTTTTCACTTAAAAAGGCAGTAGTGCAAGCCTTTGCTTTTTGCCCACCGGAAAGTTCTTGCGGATGATCCATTTTTTTATCCCACAAATCAATCGCATGAACACAGGTAGTGACTTCTTTTAAGTATTCACTATCTTTCACTTTATTTTTAGGAATCAGTTCATTTTCCACCGTATCAAAGAAAATTTGATAATCCACATCCTGCATCATATAGTATGATTGCTTCAATCTTTCTTTCGTTGTTTTTCCATAGCTTATTTTTTCCCTTTATTTTTTAATTAAACCCGCTAAAGTTCTTCCTAACGTTGTTTTTTCCGATTCCGTTTTTCCCAATAATTGCCATAATTTCTCCATAATGAAGATTAAAAGAAAGATTCTTTATGAGTTCCTGTTTTCGTATATCAATATTTAAATCTACAATCTCGGCAACCTTTTTCTTGCTCTTCATCCGAGTTTTTGTGCTTTCAAAGATTCGTAACGGATTGCTCTTAATCCATACTTTCTGCAATCATCCTCTTTGAGTTCCCCACGAGAGAATATCCTTTCGATTGTCCCGTCTTTCATATAGATTAAGCGGTCATATAAATCATTCAAAAACAATCGATGTTCTGCAATAATAATCGCCTTTCCCATTTCTTTTAAAGTGCGGACAATATCTCTAAACTGAACAATCCCCTGATAATCCAAATTGGAGGAAGGCTCGTCAAAGAAAATAATTTTCGTATCATATAGTAAAGTGGAAGCGATCGCCACTTTTTGTTTCTGTCCTCCGGAAAGTTCCGAAAGTTTCTTATCCATCAAGTCAGAAATCCCCATTTTCTCAAAGGCTTCTTTTGTTTTTCGTTTCAATTCATCAAAAGGCATTCCTAAACTTTCTCCAACAAAGGCAACTTCTTCTTCCGCAATGGTAGCAAAAAATTGATCCGACGGATTTTGAAATACATTGCCGATATATTTTGCAAGCTCACCTTTTTCGTAGTCCAGCAAATTTTTATCAAATAATTTTACTTCTCCGTCTAAATCACCCTCATAGTGATAGGGAATTAAGCCATTTAATATTCTTGTTAAAGTCGTTTTTTTCCACATCCTGAAAGTCCTGTTATAACAATCAATTCACCCGCTTAACACTTAAACTTAAATTTTTTAAGATAATCTCTTTGCTATTTTTATACTTAAATTTGTTGATTTTGACTTCTAAAATGTTCATTTATAATCCTCTGCATCTAAAACAATCTCCATACTAAATAAAAAGCAACAACCAAACAAATCAAGTCAAAAATATTATATTTAGTTGGATTGTAACTTGTATTTTTATACTCTGCACCTTTTTGAAATAATAGAAGATGTTAAAGTTTCGCTTACATGAAGACACTTATACATCAATGGAATAAGATAAAGTTCAAATGAACGGACAGGATGTAAGAGGCTTATTTTTAAAACCCCTTACTTTCATACCATTTCGTATTTCTTTAATCCTTATTTCCATTTCACTCATAAATCTAAGTCCCATGCAATACTAAGGTTAAAGTTATTTGTAATTCCAATTTTCCTATAAGAACTCATTATAGTAAGTGGCGATAAAGAAATCAGTATCCTACCTAAAAACAAAAATAGGAAAAGTTTTATCCCAATTAAGAGTAAACCCTATAAAAGACGCCACTCCAAGTTCATAAGGAAGTTTCCCAACAAATGCAAAAAGCAATAAAAGAAACAGGTACTTTACAGACACACTAAGAAATGCTTTTTGAATGCGTTAGTAACAAAATAAAATGAAACGGACATCATAATATAATAGCCAAGTTTATCAGTAATAAAAAGTGTAATGGAAAAATGAAACGATGAGGATAAACAAAACTATACTATTAACTATGCAAGTCTCTTTTACTGTGTTTTTTGCATTAAAGTATCCTTTCTCTTCTCTTTTTCAAAAAAATTTATTATTGATATACATTCCGAACAAACCAGCCAAAGTGACCAAAACAATATTTACAATAATTGAAATCAACATTGCTTTTAGGTGTAAAAATGTGTACATATGTTGAGCTTGCTCCGGAGAAAAAACAGTAAATACTTCCACTAATTTTTCAGGACCTAAAACTTTAACAAAGGTCATAGCATGCATTGAAATGATAAACATTCCGGTCGCCACTGCCGCTGCAACTCGTTTATCATCTTCATAATTTCCTATGATAATTTCTACAATACCTGCTATTAAATTTATAATAAGCATCGGCCAATATCCCATTAACGACCAAAAATAGCCAGCAACATGAAAAAAATATAAATGCTGAAGGTTTTTCTTAATCTTTTTTGCCATTACAACAAATGGCGGTGCAATTACAAGTGCAGAAAATCCACTTGCAACATAAAGAGAAACTGTTCCCAACATTCCTGTTCCCATTGATACAGCCATACCTAAAACAAAAGCAATAACTGTAAATACAGTTATTTGAATAATGTCTTTTAATTTCATAATAAACTTCCCTCCTAAATTCGGTTCTTTATTCGTTAGTTTCAACTAACCCTGATGAAAAATTAAGGCACGTGTACGGTGCCTTATATCACCATCTATGTTAAGTGTACCTGCAATGTTAGAAGTTCTCTATAACCAATTGGGTATTTTTTAACTCCAAAAAGACAAATTGCTCTCACTTAAATTCACTTGGAGATTTACCCATAATACTTTTAAACGCCTTTGAAAACTTGCTTTGATTTTCATAACCGGCCATCTCGGCAAGTTTCCCTATACTTAAGTATGGTTTTTTATTCAAAAGAATTGCTGCTTCTTTTATTCTGTTTGTCCTCATAAAAGCACCTATCGATTGCCCCGAAATACATTGAAAGCAATTCTAAGACTTGATTCGGAAACCGCAAACTTTTTCGCTAAATCTTTTATCTTCAGCCATTCAAAAGGATTTTCTATAATCATTTTATAACACTCTTGAGTTGCTCTGTATACCGGTTCGGAAAATGATGAAAACTGTTCTGTATCTTTTGATTCTATCAAGCTTAAAAACAAAAGTAACTCTATCGTTTTTATAATGGAGTATGGAAGTTTTACTCTTTCATCTACCTCATACAATTCGTTGATAATATGATTTATTCCATCACGAGAACGTATAATCAAAGATACTCCATTTTTTACACAATCTGTCTCTGTAATCTCTGCAAATCAATATTTCCATACGGAAAATATTTATCAATTGATTTTTGGGGCCACATTTATATTAATAAAAAGTGAAAGTCCAAATATATTTCTTCATAGGGATACACGAATTTTTAAATGAAGCTTTGCCAAGATCAACAATACTTAAATCTCCTCTCCTAAAAAGGCATGCTCGTTATTTTTCTAAAATAAATTCATAACAACCTTCTAAACAATGATCAATCTGTAACATACCCTCCTTAGGCTCTACCTTTTTGATAAGTAGTTTGCATATTCAAAGTATTGTAAGAAAGTTGAATTCTTCCAAAAGATTATAGCAGCGCATTTCACCCGTTCCTGTATCATTGTTTAGCAATATATTTGTATATCCTTTGTCTGCTTTTTCTGTAAAAGAGTTTATCATAAGCATTTTCAATAACATTGTTTTTCATTTAACTCCATTTCTTTTCTCACCTCATTTTTATATTTAACCTAGATTATTCACGGTAACACCATGAAAGTGGCTGAAAAGCTACATTATTACTATGTTATTACTAACATTACCATTCACTTATCAAGTGAATAAAAAGAGCGTCCATTTTGTGGTAAAATTAAGGTGCTTTTAAACTTAACAAAATTACAAAGGAGCTCTCTATGAGTATTGTAAACACCTTATCACTTGAAAGCAATAGAAAAATTAAAATTAATTTCGACGGAGCGATTTATCCTCCGATGCCGGCTTACTTTTTATAAAAGAATTCGTAAATAAACTTGGCATTGATAAACTTTTCGGTCAATCATTTAAAACCAATGATTCTGCATTATTCCGTTATCATACTGATAAATAAAACTTTCTTCAGATGATATATATGATCATTGCAGGCTATTTTGAAGATGACACTTCAGATGAACTTACAAATGATCCTGCGTTTAAAGCAGTGCTGAATAAAGATACTTTAGCATCCGCTTGTTTGCTATGATGGAATTACCGGAGATTTAATTAAAATTCAGCTTCGTGATGGAACCTCAGTATTCAAATACAGGGTTGTGGACTTTCTTCAGCCTATACTTGATGAATACCTTTAAGATTTTCCGGAAGTTAAACTTCTTCTTCGTGGTGATAGCGGTTTTGCAACACTAAGTTTTATAAACAGTGTGAATAAAACGGTACAGACTATGTAATTCGGTTGAAAGAAAATGCTGTACTTCGTGATAAGGCATCTTACCTTGTAGATGAACTTGATGAAAAGTATAAACAAAAAGCAATGGATATGTATGGAGAGAAAGTTATTGAGGAAGCTGTTAAAAAGCAAAAAGGAAGAGAGCAGGAAATTTCGACGGTTTTAATAATATCTTTTTTTGCAATATCGGATAATATGTCAAAGGGATTGGATGCTACATAAAAAAAGAAAATATAGAGCTGGCAAAAAGCTTCATAAACATATTTGTAGAATACTCTTTTGACTGTAGTGCGGATGTGTTTTCAAGCATAGGCTATGGATATATTAAAAATCCGGAATTTAAAAATAATATAGATAAGTTCAGAGAAGGCATGGTACAGTATCTGTGTGATGCAATTCAACAGTATGTAAAAGAGATTTAATTGATAAATCTTTTTAATATATTTTCACCTCTAAGTATTGTTTTATTGTACTTAGAGGTGAAAATCTCATCTTTTTACAGTCTGTTGCTTATTTATTTTTATGTACTGTAGCTATTAAAATTTTGTTCTAATACCTTCTGTAATCTGTTTAAAAAATCCGCACTCCAGATATTTAAACTATTTATATCATGTATAAACGGCTCCACATCTTTTCTTGCCTGTACAAAAATCTATACTGTCAAATCTATATCTCAACATTTCTTTTAATTCTTCCTCGGTACAATCTACATTCTCTGTAATATATCCTGATTGAATTAATCTTTCCTTAAATGCCTCAAGTTTACCTCTCCTCCCTTGGACAAGTAAAAACATAATCATATAAATCTCGACCTTTAATACGATTTTGCCATGCTCTACAAAGTACTGCATGAATTTTTTCCGGCAAAAAGTGAAGGCATATCGTATAAATTAACTTCATATGGGCAGGATTTAATCTATATTTATGTTCAAATGTCGCATATTGCGGAGGATTTACATCAATTTCAAATTTAATTTTTACTACTTCATTCTTAGGTATACTTCCAATCAATCTCTCATCCGCGTAAAATAAAAGTAAATGCTCTTTTGTGTTTCCCTTCAAGAATGCCGACTTAATACTGCTTTCCTTTGTTTTTTCTTTTTCTACAATTTCAAGATTTAATCCAAATGACCCTAAGCTCTTTTTCCAAAAACAGGAAAGTATATAGAAGTATCAAATTTCTCATCTTTCGTCTTCAATGAAAAATCAAGGTCCTCAGAAAAACGATCAAGTCCGTAAAATATTCTAAGTGCTGTTCCTCCATAGAAAGCTGCCTTTTGAAAAAATCCTGCTCTGGATAATCCGCAAAGAACAATCTCCTGTATAATCTCTTTCATCGCATTCTTCATATCATACATATTTTTTTACTTTTATAATTTTTTTAGCATCTGTTCTATAGCACTGTTCATTTTTGCAATCTCCTTATAAGCTTTCCCAACTTTCTTACATTACCTGATTTATATTTTTTCCGTTAGAAATTCCACTTTTTCTATATTTAATTTTATAATATCATTTTTATCAATGCGTAAGTCATCCGTCAATAATATATCTAATTCCCTTATGTTTGGCACAGGATGCATAATATAAAGTTTATCACAAAGCGCTTTCTCAACTTCTGCAATGCGATAAAAATAATCCCCCTCCTTTATCAGATTAATTCCAAAGGGAAATGCTGCTGACGGAATGTCACAATGTAAAAAGTTCCAAATTCCGTCTCATATTTTTCTTTTTCTTTTTTTATCAAAAGTAGCATTTGTAACTGTATACACAGCTTCCGGGATTAATCCATAATAACTAAGTGCATACTCAAAAGATATATATGACGGTCCATATATACTTCCGGCTAACAGGTATGCTGATACATTTTTTATCTGTCTCATATAATCCCTTAGAAATACGAACACAATCCCCTGCATCTACCATTCTTGACAGTTTAGCTTTAGGATTTGCATATGAACTAAGCTCTTCCAAAAGCATAGATGTTGTTTTTATCATATTTTCACCTCTAAGTATCATTTTTATTGTACTTTAAAGGTGAAAATCAAGCATTTCAATTTATTTTTAAAGAACACTTATAATGTTATACAATAATTACTCAACACTTTTTATTTATTTTTGACTTGCATTTTCTCAATAATTGATGTAGTATCAATATATGCTGTATGTAGTTTTTGAAACTATGTTAAGGAGGGATTTATGAAAACGAAAAATAGAGAAAAGACAAGATTTGGCGTACTTCCCGGCACTATATCAATACAAATAAGAGAACCGGGCTCTGCAATCACCCACTTTATCGGACTTATACTTGTTTGGATAGGTGCATTACCGCTGATGCAAAGGAGCATAGAACATGGAAGCTTTATAACATCTCTATCTATGCTTGTATTTATTATATCCACTACGCTCTTATATACAGCAAGTACACTGTATCACTCTGTAGTACTGGATTTGAAAAAAACAATGATATTCAGAAAAATAGACCATACTATGATTTCCGTATTGATAGCGGGAACCTACACACCTGTATGCCTGACGGCGCTTAAAGGATTAACAGGATACATATTACTTGCATCCATATGGGCACTTGCCATCGGAGGAATCTTTTTAAAAATTTTCTTTGTAAGCTGCCCAAAGTGGCTGTCATCCACTTTGTATTTGATAATGGGATGGCTCTGCGTCTTTGCACTTAAGCCGCTCTACAAGACCTTACCTCTTTCAGGATTCTTGTGGCTTTTGTTTGGAGGTATTGCATATACACTTGGAGCAGTCATCTATGCATTTAAGCTGAAGTCGTTTAATGAAAAACATATTTACTTCGGTTCACATGAGATTTTTCATGTATTTATAATGCTTGGAACATTCTGCCACTATATGCTTTTATTCACTACGCTGTCATTCTACTGATAAATATTTTTTAAGAACAAACGGCACTGCTTATTCAGCAGTACCGTTTTATTTTATTTACTATAATTTCTATCTACTATTTTTGTGCCCCTATGACAAAACTCATCTAAAGTTATCTCATATCTATTATTTTCAGGACTATAAACTATGCTTATTTTTATATCTATCTCGGACGCCTGTACTCCCTTACTCAAAAGTGGTGAAAAATAGATTATGTGGTTCGCTCTGATACCAATAAGCAACGCTCGCAACATCATCTTGTCTCTCAAATAAACCTCCATGTCCAACACCGATTTGTTGTATAGTAACTTTAAGTCTTCATCAAAACATATCGGATCTTGTATATGCCATCTATAAAATCCTCTCATCGGCAAACAGTCATCGTTATGGTAATCATTGTGAATCAATTCATCATCGTGAAGAATAATACGGATATCCCATATATGCAGTATTATAATTTTGTTCCACAGTCTTTCCGTTAACTTGCTTCGCAAAGCTCCAAGATCCTCCAAAGTAGTCTTCAGTACCTGTTCCGCATATTGTAGGATATTCCAAATCTCCGTCTATATAAAACTTTACTTCACCTTCACCCCACCAGTATCTTTTCCAATGTTGTCAATGCCAAATATGTACCTACATAATGACCTCTCCCTTTGACATTATCAAGTATCACATAATCCTTACCTATCGTAGTCAATCTCTCTCTTCTCCACTGTGCATGAAAATATGCTACATCATCATTGAGTTCATCTACAATACAATAATCTATCTGATAGAAAAAAGCAGGTATCGGATTCGCATGCTGATTTTCCAAGGTAATTCTGGCTCTCTTTCTAAACGGCATCTGAAATAACTGTTCATTCCACGGTTCGGAATAACTGCTATAGGAATAAATTAACTGTACATTCTCTTGCAAACCCGCAACAAAAACAAATCTCCCAATGGACTCTCTACAGAAGGTACTACCTCATCATCCCAATATATCCTTATTACCAAGTCACTTAAAACAAAGCAATCCGCTTCTGTAGTCTTATTTGTAACTGTAATCCATATGTGATTTATGATACCCGGTCCCTCTATATCTGCAGTGTTACAGTTGCACTGCTTGGTATATCCTTCAAACATAGGGCTACCTTTTCTTGAAGGCCCAAGATTGCCCTGCCATCCCCACTTTTTCCTTTTTTCTCCTGTAGGATTTTTCTGCATTTTATTGCTCTACTTTTTCTATTCTTCAAAACAGCTAAATTTCCTAAACTTCCATAAAATCATACATAAATTTTCCTCCAAATATTAACTATGATTTAACTCCACCTGCCATAATCTGTTTTTCTATTTTCCCATTTTACTAAATAAACCTGCATTTTCAATAAAGGAACTTATAACATTCAAATGTAGTGTGATTTTACAAAATACTCTATAAGCTTCTTGAATAATACCCATTATCATATCCCCATCCTCATATAGAGATAAATACTCATCAC